>Ga0172381_10006725_pt1 | contig 11484 bp, 7 predicted proteins | sample Leawel6488metaG_FD_119754 | JGI IMG/M metagenome (GOLD analysis project Ga0172381, IMG submission 119754) | Leachate microbial communities from a municipal landfill in Southern Ontario, Canada - Leachate well 64-88 metaG | ecosystem: Engineered > Solid waste > Landfill > Unclassified | place... | reverse complement strand
TGCAGGCCCAGTTGTCAGGACAGCCATAGCCGGTCGCCCAATCCAGATGGCTTTGTTCAGGCGCGCTGTCGGTCACTAGGCTCGCTTCTTTCTGGAGCAGGACTAAAAGGAATTTCGGATTGACAGTCGTTATCTGCCGGCACTTGATTTTCTTTTCCGCTTCGGTCGGCTGATCGCTTAAAGTAATTCCATAGCAATCGTAATTATTATGAGTCGCATCATAGATTATCTGCGCGGCGCTTCTCATGTCGCCGTGAGTGTTTAAAGTACTGTAATTAGCGAGATAACTACCCTTATTGTTAAGAAAATTTTGGATTTCCGTGAGGCCCATAGAGCTATAATTAAGCATTTCGCTATCCTCCAGAATCCGATTAGGATTGAAATTAGGGTCAATATCAGTCTGCGCTTGTGCTAATAACGGCAAAAAGCCGACTAAAAGCGCACTTAGGCCCATTAAGTTGATTTTGATAAGTTTAGTGTAATTCATATTTAACCATTATAGTATAATTTTCAGTTTAGGACAAATTGGCTAATATAGAATAAATTTTATCTAAAGAGTGGCTTATTTATAATATTAGTAAACGCAAAACCCCGCCCAAGGAATGGGCAGGGTTTTTAATTTTAGCGCCGCTTATTTAGCCGTTCACTTTTAAAATTACCCTCTCTTTTTCATTCAGATCGATCCTGATTTTATCGCCGTCTTTGATATTTCCGGCGATTATTTCCATCGCTAACTCGTCCAGAATCATAGTCTGAATGATGCGCTTGAGCGGACGGGCGCCATAAGTGATATCATAACCCTTGGCCGCCAGCATCTTCTTAACCTTCGGACCGACTTTGACGCTGATATTCTTATTGCCTAAACGTTTTTCAACTTTTAATAATTCCAAGTCGACGATTTTCTCTAAAGCTTCCGGAGTTAGGCTCTGGAAGAGAACGATTTCATCGATGCGGTTGAGGAATTCTAGCTTGAAATGATTTTTTAAAATTTTGTCGATTTTTTCTTTCATTTCCGCGGCGCGCATTTTTGTTTCCTGTTTTTTATCGCCGCTGTCGCTGAAGCCGATAGAATATTGCTTGATGATTTCATTACCCAGATTAGAGGTCATGATGATGATAGTGTTTTTGAAATTAACGACGCGACCCTTGGAGTCGGTTAGGCGGCCGTCATCCAATATCTGCAAGAGCATATTAAACATATCCGGATGCGCTTTTTCTATTTCATCGAATAAGACGACACTATAAGGATGGCGGCGGACCTTGTCGGTTAATTGTCCGCCCTCGTCATAGCCGATATAGCCGGGAGGCGAGCCGATCAATTTGGCGACGCTATGTTTTTCCATGAATTCGCTCATATCTAAACGAATCAGCGCTTTTTCATCGTCAAACATAAAGCGGGCCAGAGTTTTGGCTAGTTCGGTCTTGCCGACGCCGGTCGGACCGACGAACAGGAAAGAGCCGATCGGCTTTTTTTCTTCGTTGATGCCGGCGCGGCTGCGGCGCAAAGCGTTGGCGATTGCTTTAATCGCTTCTTCCTGGCCGACGACTTCGGCGGTTAATTCTTTTTCCGCGTCGCTTAATTTTTGGATATCATCCTGAAGCATGCGGTTGACCGGAATGCCGGTCCAGCGGGCGACGACTTTGGCGACATCTTCTTCATCAACCTCTTCTTTCAAAATGCGCTGACCTTTTTTTTGAATTTTTACCAATTCTTCTTGAAAGCTCTTGGCTTTATTTTCCAATTCCGGAATCAGCCCGTATTTTATCTTGGCGACTTCGGCTAAGTCAGCGCCTTGGCGCTGAGCGATTTCCGCTTTTATCTTCAGGTCTTCGATTTCCTTCTTGGAATTACGGATTTGAGAAATAATGTTCTTTTCATTGTTCCAATGCAATTCCAGTTGATCGGCTTTTTCTTTGAGTTTCGCCAGTTCAATGTTAAGCGTCCGGAGCCGGGGGGATTTTTTATCGGTCGTCATCAAGCCGGCCTTGTTTAATTCTAATTGGTTGATGCTTCTTTTTAATTGATCGAGTTCGTCCGGCATAGAATCTATTTCCATGCGCAAAGACGAAGTCGCCTCATCGATTAGATCAACGGCCTTATCCGGCAGGAAGCGGTCGCTGATATAGCGGTTGGACAATTTAGCGGCGGCAATCAAAGCGTTATCGGTGATGCGGACGCCGTGATGGACTTCATATTTTTCTTTGAGGCCGCGGAGCATGCTGATAGTATCTTCAACGCTCGGTTCATTGACCAGTATCGGCTGGAAGCGGCGTTCTAAGGCCGCGTCTTTTTCAATATATTTTTGGTATTCCTTGGTCGTGGTCGCGCCGATAGTCCGGAGTTCGCCGCGCGCCAGAGCCGGTTTTAGCATATTAGAGGCGTCCATCGAGCCTTCGGAAGCGCCGGCGCCGATAAGAGTATGCAGTTCGTCGATAAACATGATAATCCGGCCGCTCTGCGACTTCACTTCTTTCAGAACGGCCTTGAGCCGGTCTTCAAATTCGCCGCGGAATTTCGCGCCCGCGACCAAAGCGCCCAAATCTAAAGTGACGATTTCTTTATTTTTTAAATTTTCCGGGACATCGCCGGCGATGATACGTTGAGCTAGACCTTCGACGATGGCGGTTTTGCCGGTACCGGCTTCGCCGATAAGAACCGGATTATTCTTGGTGCGGCGCAATAAAACTTGCATGATGCGGCGAATTTCCTGATCGCGGCCGACGACCGGATCCAGTTTTTCCTGGCGCGCCAATTCCGTCAGATTGGTCGTATATTTTTCCAGGACCTTATATTTATTTTCCGGAAACTGGTCGGTAATAGTTTTCCCGCCGCGCAATTCTTTTAAAATGTTTTTGACATTCTCGTAAGTAACCTTGAAGTTGAGCAGGACGCTCTGGGCCGGGGAGGGAATACCGATGAGCGCCAAGAAGAGATGCTCGGTGGAAATAAATTCATCGTTCATGCCGTCGGCTTCTTTTTGGGAGCGCTCCATAATCAAAGCAGTTTCCGCCGTGCCGGAGACGGCCTGCACCGGACCGTTATTAGGGTTGATTTTTATTCGCGGTAGCTTTTTGATTTCTTTAATGGCGTATTCTTCAATCATTTCCGGGTCAATTTTCATTTTTTCCAGAATCGGCTTAGTCAGGCTTTCGTTCTGTTGTAGAAGAGATAATAAGATATGCAGCGCCTCAATATTCGCCTGGCCGTAAGTGGAGGCGATAATCTGAGCGTTAATGATGGCTTCCTGTGATTTATCGGTAAATTTATTGAACATATTTATGTAAATTAAGGGTTTATAAATATCTTGTCTTTTAGCACTCTCATTATTAGAGTGCTAATTTAATCATAATATAAGGCCGATTGATTGTCAATTCTACAAGACAGTCGGCCAACCTCCGTGGGGAATAAAAAAACCGTTATCTGTTTAACGGTTTTTCTTAAAAAATTAAGTTTTTTGAAGATTATTTATACTTAGTATATCAGTCAGCCAACCTTTTGGCCAGAGCGATATATTTGGCGCCCACGCTCCCTTCGTCAGGGGTGATCCACTCCACTTCATCGGCCTCATATTCATAAGAACGGATAGAGCCATCTTCATAAAGATCCCGACAACTCATGACACAGAATCGGTTCAGTTTTGGATTAACAATAATAATATTTAAAGTGGCGGTAACCTCTAACGACTTAATCCCCGATAAACTGTTGAAGAGTTGGCCATAATCAGTGTAAGACTTCATTATGAACATGGATACTAATCCGCTTTTTTCAACGATTTCCTGGCTGTATGGAACATCAAAGATTTTTTCGTTGTCCGAGTACCCGCCAAAATCAGCGAGAACCCAATTTTCAGAAGGATCGGAATTCCTATCCTTATTGCAGGATTGGCAGGATGTAAGCGCCAGAGAGAACGTTATTAGTATCATGCCAGCGCCGGTTAAAAGCTTAGTGTTTTTCATGGTTTTTCCCCTTTCTTCAAGTTGTTAATATACTAAGGTTTGTCAATGCTAAGAAATTATCATACTTATCCCATAAATGTCAAATTGTTGTCAACCAAATCGGAAACATGCTATTATATTAAAGTAAAAATACACTTCCATTAAAAATATTTTTATTTTTAATTTTTCATGTTTAACCACAACTTTCTAACCTATTCCGGTAAGATTATTCTTCAAATCCTTGGAGAAATTTTGTATTTTCCGGTCTGGTGGTATAGCGTCGGTTTTCTCCGGGCGGCTAAAAGCGCTCTTCGTTTTTGGCAAGGGCAAGAGGCGTCTCTGGGATTCAGTGTTTGGGTCAAGAATATTCTCGTACCCATGTACGGCCAGCGCGATATCGCCAGCCGCATGATCAGTTTTATCATGCGGCTGGTTCAGATAATCTTCCGCGGCATCATTCTATTATTCTGGCTCGGCTTAGTAATATTGGTATTGATTATTTGGTTGGTTTTCCCGATTCTTTTATTTTTAGGGCTGGTTTTTCAATTGGCGAATTAATTTTTGTTAAGAGCGGATATAAAAACGGAGAAAATATGGCGGCAGAAAAAATAACTTTTATCGATGAACAGGAAAACGGCGGCCGCGGCGCCTGGTTTTTAGGGCGTTTCTTATTTTGGGGAAGCGCGCCGCGCCGATCAGTCATCAGTCTGGAAAGGACAAAAGAAAAAATCGACCGCGTCTTGATGTTTTTCGTCTGGCTGATGGTTTTCGCCGGCTGGGGCGCGTTCGCTTTCTGGATTTTTAATAATCAGACATCTTTAATCGCCAAGCCGCTGGATCTGCTTTTCTTCTGGCGGCAGTTTGATCCGCTGATTCTCATTTTTCTCCTCTCCTTATGGTTTGATTTATTTCTTATTTATCGGGGCAGCCAGGCGCGGGCGGCCTTGAAAAAAATCGATTATCGCCTCTTTGACGTCGGCAAGAAAAAGACCGGGCGCGGCGCCAAGAAATATAATGTCGCCGCGGCTTATTCTCGCGTCAGCGCGCGATCGATTGAAGACGCTTATCTTCTGGCCGTGAAATTACGCCAGAATCAAGTCGAGATCATCCATCTTTTCCGGGTCCTCTTAAAGACTAAAGAAATCCAGAATCTTTTTATTCGTCTGGATGCGGATGCGAAAAAATTAGTGGAACTGGTTGACCGCCGTCTGGTCAAGATAGCGGATAATAAAACTAAAGGGCCGACGATTTTAGCACCGGCGCTTCAAGAAGTGCTGGTGGCCGCTTTTGAGGACGCCTATAAACTACGTCAGGATAGCGTTGATTTATTGAATATCATCCAATTCTGTTATGAGCGTGATCCGTTTTTAGCGGAAATACTTTACGAACTGGAAATAGATAAGGATAAGATTATTAACGCCGTCGCCTGGTTCCGCGTCAACCGCCGCTTGGTGGAAAATTATCATAGTTACCGGCGGCTGGCCGGCTTTAAACCGGGCAGTAATATGAACCGCGCTTATACGGCGATAGCGACGCCGACTTTGGATCATTTTTCTCACGATCTGACTATCCAGGCGAAATTCGGAGCTTTAGATATCTGTGTCGGGCGAGATAGGGAAATCAACAATATTTTTGAGGCGTTTACGGGTGGACATAACGGCGTCCTCCTGGTCGGTTCGGTCGGGGTCGGTAAGAGCACGATTATCGGCGGGTTGGCTCAGCTGATGGTGGCGGAGAACGTGCCGGAATTCTTAAAAGATAAGCGCCTGGTGGAGCTTGACGTGTCGCGCTTAATTGCCGGCGCCGACGCGGCGGCGGCCGAGGAACGCCTGTTGGCCAGTCTCAATGAAATCAGCCGCTCGGAAAATATTATCCTTTATATAGACAACATTGAAAATCTTATCGGCATCAGCGCCGGCAGCCAGGAAAGTTTGGACGTTTCCGAAGTGTTGGCGGAAGCTATCGCCCGGAAAAATTTATATTGCTTGGCGGCGGCCACGACGGAAAATTACGCTCATCATATCGAGAATAAGGCGATTGGCAATATTATGACGAATATCGCCATTAAGGAGCCGGAGACCAATGAAGCGATTCAGATTCTGGAAAGCAAAGTCGGATTTTTGGAAGCCAAATATAATATCTATATCGTTTACAGCGCCTTGGAACAGGCGGTCATAATGTCCAGCCGCTATCTGCATGACAAGTTCTTGCCGCTGAAGGCGATTGACCTGCTGGAAAAAGCGGCGATTCTCACAGCCAAGAAAGCAGTCAACGACCCCAGTTCCTCTTTTTGCGGCCACGAAGCAGTCGCCCAGGCCATCAGTGAATTAACCGGCATCCCGGCCAGCAAAGTGACGGTTTCCGAAAGCCAAAAATTGTTGAATCTGGAAAGCGAAATCCATCAGCGCTTAGTCGATCAAGCCGAAGCGGTTAACGCCGTGGCGGCGAGCTTGCGCCGGGCGCGCGCCGAAATGAAGGATAATAAACGGCCGATTGCCAGCTTCTTGTTCCTCGGTCCGACCGGCGTCGGTAAGACCGAGCTCGCGAAATCAGTCAGCCAGGTTTATTTTGGCGATGAAGATTATCTTATCCGTTTGGATATGAGCGAATACCAGACGGCTGACAGTGTTCGGAAAATGATCGGCGATGTGGACGGAACTCTCGGCTATCTGACCGAAGCGGTCAGAAAAAAACCTTTCGCTCTAGTTTTATTGGATGAAATCGAAAAAGCTAATCCGGATATCTTAAATTTATTGCTTCAGCTTTTAGATGACGGGCGGCTGACCGACGGGCAGGGCCGAACTATCAGTTTTTCCGAAGCCATTATTATCGCGACTTCCAATATCGGCGCGGTTTTTATTCAGGATCAGATCAAAGCGCAAACGCCGCTCAATATCATTAAACAGGAACTAATAGATAATCAGCTCAATAAATATTTGCGTCCGGAACTCATCAACCGTTTTGACGGCATTATCGTTTTCAAGTCGCTGAGCGAAGAAGATACGTTCGCGATTGCGACCTTGATGCTTAAGAATATCAAGAAGAAGCTGGCGCTCAAGGGGATCGATCTGAAAGCGGATAAAGACGGAGTGGCGATTTTGGCGCGCGAGGGCTATGACCCGAAATTCGGCGCCCGTCCGCTTCGCCGTTTACTTCAGGATAAGATTGAGGATAATATTGCCAATAAGATTCTGGCCGGGGAACTCAGGCGCCGCGATACGATTATCATCAACAGCCGCGCGGAAATCGAAGTAGAACCGGCGCCGAAATTGTAAATTATGTTTTATTTTTATATCTTCACGCTCGCTCTGATTTTGACGGCTAGCTTAACGTTCCTGGTTAAGAAAGCCGCTTCTTATTTGCAAATAGTCGACCGGCCGGATCAGGATAAGCCGGAGGGGCGGAAAATCCATACGCGGGCGATCCCGCTTTTGGGCGGTTTGGCTATCGGCGTCAGTTATTTCGCGATTATTTTCTTGAATTCCGGATATTTTTTATCGGGTGATCTCAGGTTATCGCACCTGATTGGTTTTTTTGCCGGCGCCATCTTAATCATTTTCGGCGGCGTTCTGGACGATAAATATAATTTGAAGCCGCAGTACCAGATTATCTTTCCACTTTTGGCGATTGCGGCCATTATCCTCGGCGGCGTGGAGATTTCTAAAATAACCAATCCTTTCGGTTCTTATTTTGATTTAAGCGCGCTTGCCATTATTTCGCCGCTTCTGATCGGTCTCTGGCTCTTAGGCATGATGTATACAACTAAGCTGTTGGACGGCGTTGACGGTTTAGTAACCGGAGTCAGCGGCATCGGCGGCCTGATTATTTTTTTATTTACTTTGACGACCCGCTACTATCAGCCGGATATCGCTTTTGCCGCCATCCTTTTAACCGGAACTTGCGCCGGATTTTTGATTTTCAATTGGCATCCGGCCAAGATATTCTTAGGTGAAGGCGGATCCTTGCTTCTCGGCTATATCCTGGGAGTACTGGCGATAATTTCCGGAGGAAAAATCGCGATTGCCCTGCTGATTATGGGCATACCGATCTTAGATGTCGCCTGGACTATCATTCGCCGCGTCTGGCAGGGTCGGAATCCGTTCAAATTTTCCGACCAGAAACATCTGCACCATCGCTTACTGGCTCTGGGTCTGAGCCAGCGCCGGACCGTCTTAATTTTTTATGCGTTTTCGCTCGTTTTCGGATTGAGCGGCTTATTTTTGCAAAGCCGCGGCAAGTTTTGGGCGCTGATCGCTTTAGTCGCGGTCATGATGTTTCTGATCATCGGCTTTTGGTTTTTAGACCGGCAAGCCAAAAAAAATGTGCGAATTTAATCTATGAAAAAATTGCTTTTACAAATCTGTTGCGCGCCTTGCGGCACCTATATCAGTCGCGAGCGCCTGGCGCCGCATTATGAATTGACCTGGTATTTTTACAATCCCAATCTGGTATCTCAGGAAGAGTATGATAAACGCTTAGAAATGGTTAAGACGATGGCGGCCAAATTTAATTTTCCCCTAATCATCGAGCCTTATGACCACGCGGCCTGGAAAGAAACGGCCTGCACCCGCGCCGCTGACCCGGAACGAGGCGAACGTTGCCGTTTCTGTTACCGCGACCGTCTGGCTAAGACCGCCCGTCTGGCTAAAGAAACGGGCTTTGATGTTTTTGGAACGACGCTTTTGGTCAGTCCTTATAAGGATACGGCCGCCATCAGGGAAATCGGTAAGGAATTGGAAGAAATCAGCGAAGTTGCTTTTTTGGAGATTGACTTTCAGGCTGATGACGGTTATCGCCGCAGTCAGGAGCTGGCCAAAGAGCTCGGACTCTACCGGCAGAAATTTTGCGGTTGCGAATATTCACTTAATCAGGCTAAGATATGAATCTAATATGAATTTGAGAGCGCCAAAATTATTTTTTTCGTTTACCCTGATCCTGTTTATGTCCGGCTTTTTATATTTAGGATTGAAAGCGGCGCGGGCGGCCGAGACGAGCCTGGCGACGACGACCGATATAGTAACGGCAACCTATATAGCGACGACGACCGATTCCGATCTTATCTCCGGCGCCGCCCCTGATTTTGACGGAGACGGCTATAGCGACGCGCAGGAGATAAAAGACGGTTACTCGCCTTTTAATCCGGAAAGAATAAAGCTGGAAAAGAGCGATATGGATAGCGACGGTTTAAGCGATTATTTTGAATTAAAATTTAAGACCGATCCTTTTAAAGCCGATTCTGACGGCGACGGTTTTTCGGACGGAGCGGAAATAGATTTGGGCTATAACCCTTTGGCCAGTTCCAGTACGAAGCTGTCGCGAAAAATTGAAATTAATCTTAAGGCGCAGAAATTGACATATCTTGTCGGCGGCCAGGCCTGGAAGGAATTCCTGGTTTCTACCGGCAAAGCCAGCATGCCGACGCCGAAAGGGAATTATAAAATTGTAAGCAAGATTAAGAAGGCCTGGTCAAATACTTATAAATTGTGGATGCCCTATTGGCTGGGGTTATCCAATAGCCGAATCGGAATTCATGAACTTCCGTTTTGGCCGAGCGGCTATCGCGAAGGCGCCAATCATTTAGGCAAGCCGGTTTCACATGGCTGCATCCGTCTGGGTATCGGCCCGGCGCAATATCTATATGAGAGGGTGGATAAAGGGACTGAAGTGGTGATAAAGTAAAAGAAAGCCGATGTCCGTCGGCTTTTGTTTTCCTTTTGTTTTTCTAGCGCCTAAATGATATAATTATCTCAGTCTAGTAAACGCTAAATTTTTTGTCTTATGTCAAAGAAAATTTTTTTATTATCTCTGATTCTGGCTCTTTCGGCCGTGGCTCTTAGCGCCTGTACTTTACCTTGGGCCAAGCCGGCCGCGCCGGTTGAAACACTTATTGAAGAAACGGCCGCAACGACGACTCCGACAGCCGACGCCAATACTTCAACGAACACCGGCCGGCTTAAAAAATTTAATAATTATGATGAACTGGCGGAATTTCTCGCCGCCAATAATAATCCGGCGGCCGCCGTTACTCAAACGTCCAGATTATTAGCCGCCGCCGCACCGGTGGCGTCGGAAAGCGCGACCGTTTCCGATAACAGCGCTCAGCCTAATAATTCTTGGGATTACTCCACGACGAATAATCAAGTGACCGGTGTTGATGAAGCCGATATCATTAAGACAGACGGCCGTTATATTTACGCGCTGGTCAGGAATGAGTTGTCCATTATTTCCGCTGTTCCGGCGGCCGAGGCCCGGGTAATCAGCAAGATAATCTTCAAATCCCGGCCTCAGGATATATTCATCAGCGGAAATTATCTGGCGGTTTTCGGCGCTGATAATCAGATATATGCCCAAGAAATATACCGGAGTTTCCGGCGCCAGAATACCTATACTTTTTTCAAGGTTTTTGATATCAGTAATCCCGCCGATCCGAAACAGGTCCGTGATTTGGATTTTGAAGGCTCTTACCGCGACGCCCGTCTGATCGGCGATTATGTTTATTTTCTAACCGACACTTATAGTAATTATATCGCCGGCGAAGCGCTGGTGCCGCGTGTTCTTGAGAACGGCCAGATCCTGCCGGCAAAATGCGAAGCCAGCGGAAAATGTTTTGCGCCCGACGTTTATTATTTTGACGCCGATTATGATTCTTATAATTTCACCAACATCACGGCGATTAATATCAAAAATAGCGCCGAAGCCATTAGCGGACAGACCTATCTCCTGAATAACGGGCAGAATATCTATGTTTCCCAAAACAATATCTATATTACCTATACCCAGTATCTGAACGAGTATGATTTGGATCAGGCCGTTAAGCGGGGATTGGTTTATCCTCAGCTTAACGCCGCCGATCAGGAAAAGATTGTTAAAATTGAAGCGACTCCGAGCTTCATTCTTAATAACCGGGAAAAAAGAGCAAAAACGGCGCAGTATATCGATCGCTATCTTAATTCTTTAAGCTCGGCCAATCAGACTGCCTTGAGCGCGGCCATCAGTACGAAGCTGGCCGAAAGTATCAGCGCCAAAGCCAAAGAAATTGAAAAGACCGTTATCCATAAGATCGGCGTTAATGGCAATCAGATTTCTTATTTAGCCATGGGAGAGGTGAACGGACAGGTCTTGAATCAGTTTTCCCTGGATGAAAACGGCAATTATTTTCGAATTGCCACGACGCGCAACCAATCTTCTTCGCGGCTTAATGAAGCGGCCTCGGATTCTTACAGTAACGTTTACGTACTTGATTCCAATTTGAAAATTGTCGGCCGCTTGGAGAATCTGGCGACGACGGAAAAGATTTATGCCGCCCGGTTTATCGGCAACCGCGTCTATCTCGTGACTTTCAAGCAGACTGACCCGATATTCGCCATCAGTCTCAGCGATCCGGCCAAGCCGACAGTCCTCGGCGCTCTTAAGATCCCGGGTTTTTCCAATTATCTTCATTCGGTTGACGCGGACGGAACCAAGCTTATCGGTTTGGGTCGTGAAGCCAGTGTCGCCGCCGATGGCAGTGTGACTGTAACCGGGTTGAAATTATCTTTATTTGATTTT
>Ga0172381_10006724_pt1 | contig 11484 bp, 11 predicted proteins | sample Leawel6488metaG_FD_119754 | JGI IMG/M metagenome (GOLD analysis project Ga0172381, IMG submission 119754) | Leachate microbial communities from a municipal landfill in Southern Ontario, Canada - Leachate well 64-88 metaG | ecosystem: Engineered > Solid waste > Landfill > Unclassified | place... | reverse complement strand
TATCGCCAAAATGCCAATATAATGCCCCTCTATTAGTAATTCTCTTCTGGTCATCTGGTGTTAGGCATGATGTAACTACCACCTTTTTATCGCCAACCCAGTTTTTAATCCTGCCGAATATACGATCAACTGCTGTTTGTCGGACGGAACAAGCTAATATAAAGATTATCCCTGCTTCTTTGGCTGCGGTCTCTTCAAAACCAACGGAACGCAAAAAAAACGACAATCTCGATCCATCATATTCATTTTGTTGACAACCAAGTGTCTCAATAAAGTATTTCATTGCGCTATGATTTTACCAGACAATCGAGTATATTTGTAGTGATGGAAAAAAATAAAATTAAAATTAGCGACGATAAGAAGAAAATTTTTATTGCAGACATTAAGGATTTTTTTCTTAAAGAATTTGAACAGGAACTTGGTGATCTGAGAGCTGACATTGTTTTAGATTTTATACTTGAAAAAATCGGTCCCGATATTTACAACACTGCCGTCAATGATTCAAGAAAATGGTTTAGGGAAAGATTCGAGGATCTCGATGCTGATTTTTTCCTTTTAGAAAAATAAATGAAAATTACTCCAATAAGAACCAGAATAATAAAGCTACCGAAAGATAATATATTTGATATTTTTGATAACTTAAAAATCAAGAATGGTGGCATTGTAGTCGTAACTTCAAAAATCGTTTCAATTCATCAAGGGCGTTGTGTCCCGATAAATTCAGTTAAAAGCAAGGATGATCTTATTGTTAAAGAAGCCGACTATTATATCCCCCGTAAAAATGTACCGGGAAATGCTGCAATTTTAAAGATAAAAAACTCGAATTTAATTGCTTCCGCTGGGTTAGATGAAAATAAAAATGCCGGCTACTACATACTTTTGCCGGATAAGCCAGAAAAAATTGCTAAGGAAATTTGCCTTCATCTTAAAAAAAAGTTTTCACTAAAAAAATTGGCAGTTATAATTACTGACAGCCACACCACACCTCTAAAATTTGGGGTAACTGGATTTTGCCTTGGATTTTTCGGACTGGAACCGTTTAATAAGTACTTTGATAAAAACGGAGAAGAAATTGTCGCTTCAAGAGTAAATATTATCGATTCATTGGCAGCCGCAGCGGTATTGGAGATGGGAGAACAATCAGAGCAGACGCCATTGGCGATAATCAAAGACACTCGCAATATAAAATTCACCGACAAAGAGACCTTTCAACAAACAGTCATGACATTTGAAAAAGATATTTATTATCCTATATTAAAAATCTTCAAAGAAGATATATAATAAAAACAGAACATGAAAAGTTCTGTTTTTATTATATAGAATTTTTTCTAAAATTATTCTTCTTTTAGCTCAGATTTATTTTCAGACTCAGCTTCGCCTTCTTCAGTAGTTTCGCTCTCTTCACCCTCCTCTTTCTTCTCACCTTCTACTTCAACCGATTCAACATCCTCTTTGACTTCTTCCTCAAGTTCAGCAAGCTCTTCGTCACTTCTTGGTGGCTGAACAAGGAATACAACTTCCTCTGGATCATCCAATATTTCAATGCCAGCTGGCACATTAAGATCAGAAACATGAATCGTGTCATCAAAAGTTTTCAAAACAGAAAGATCAACTTCAATCTCAGGAATGAGATCAGCTGGAAGACATTCAACTTCCACTTCATCCTTATTGGTAACAAGTATCCCCTCTAGATCAACGATAGCCGGAGCCTCGCCAACCTCGACGATTGGGATAGCTGTTTTAATCTTTTCTTTCATATTCACTTTGTAGAAATCAATGTGTATTACATTTAGTGTTACCGGATCTTTTTGAACATCCTGTACCAAGACTTTTTCTGATTTGTCGTCATCGATACCCAAATTAATCAGGCTGGACTCTCCAGCTTGTTCAAAAACCTTATTGAACTCCAATTCATCAACAGATATCGCTAAGCTATCAAAATCCGACCCATAAATTACTGCGGGTATTTTTTTATCATTTCTTATTTTTTTTGCCTTGTCATCGCCACGTTTCGCAGCTTTCAATTCGTACTCTTCAACCATTTATCTCCTTGATTCTCTCCGAGATATCAGCTCTTTAATTGATTTAATTTTTTGAAGTTTTACGTAAAATTTTATTACATCGTCAGAAGTGATTGCCGTTTTTGTTACCGGATCACTCAAATTGTCTTGACGGATGGCTACCGACGCCAATATCGGGGGATGACCATTGCATCGCAAACTAACAAAACAAAAGCTATCCTCAGAATTAACAATTTTGATATTATCAAAGCTATATTTCGCTCCACAACTTGGACAACATACGTTGCGATTTATCGCTTGAAACATCCTGACAATTTCTTCTTTTTTCATTTTTCCCTTCCAGAGTATTATTCTAGCACAATCGAAGGAAAAGTCAATCCAGCTAGATTACATGTTATTTTCTAATTCGATAATTTGATCCCTAAGCTCAGCGGCTCTTTCAAATTCCAGTTTATTCGCTGCCAACTCCATTGTTTTTTTCAGTTCTTCAATTACTCTGGGACGTTCAGATTTGGGCACTTTAATCTTTGCAACCTCAACACTTTTTTCAATTTTCGGCGCTCTCCTCACAGTAGTTTTTGGGATAATGTTATTCTTAGTATTATATTTTATTTGCTTTTCCCTTCTTCTTTTAGTTTCATCTATTGCATATCTCATTGATTCGGTGATTCTGTCCGCATACATAATCACTCTACCGCTTTCGTGCCTGGCCGCACGACCGATTGTTTGAACCAAGGCAACCTTGCCACGCAAAAATCCCTCTTTATCTGCGTCCATTATCGCCACCAAAGAGACCTCTGGAAGATCAATACCCTCTCTAAGCAAATTTATCCCAACAATAACATCGAACTTCCCTCGACGTAAATTATCGATAATTTCGGTACGATCAAGAGTTTTAACATCCGAATGAATATAGGCGACTTTGATATCATTTTCCGCTAAAAAATCCGTTAAATCTTCTGCCATTCTTTTGGTCAATGTTGTAACAATAGTTTTATGTTTTTTAGTAATATTGTTTTTTATTTCAGAAATTAAATTTTCTATCTGATTTTTAGTTTCCCTAACCTCAATTATCGGGTCGAGAATTCCTGTTGGTCTAATTAATTGCTCAACAACTTCACCTCTAGATAACTCTTTCTCAAAATTATCAGGAGTCGCGGAAGAAAAAATTGTTTGATTAATTTTTTTTGAAAACTCTTCATATCTTAATGGGCGGTTGTCGAGCGCAACAGGTAAACGAAAACCGTAATTAATTAGGGTTTCTTTGCGACTTCTGTCGCCGGCATACATACCTCGAATTTGCGGGATTGTCATGTGAGATTCATCGATAATCAAAAGAAAATCTTTTGGGAAAAAATCGATTAGTGTATTGGGTGGCTCACCAGGTTTACGGTTATCGAAATATAAGGAATAATTTTCGATTCCACTACAATAACCGGTTTCTCTGATCATTTCAATATCATAATTCACTCGTTCCTCAATTCTCTGGGCTTCGATTAACTTGTTTTGCTTTTGAAAATATTTGATCTGTTTTTTCAAATCATTTTGGATTTTATTAATTACCAACTCCAAGTCAATATCGGGAGTGATAAAATGCTTTGCCGGATAAATATCAAGGACAGAAAATTTTTCGCTATTTTTGCCGGTTATCGGATCAATAGCTTCAATAGTTTCAATCTTATCGTCAAAAAAAATCACTTTGTAAGAGAAATCCGTATATGCTGGAAAAATCTCTATAGTTTCTCCCTTTACCCGATAACTGCCGCGCCGGAGATCAAAATCATTGCGCTCATATTGAAGTGTGGTTAGCTTTTCTAAAATAAATTTTCGTTGGTAACTTTCTCCGACTTTCAGATTTAGAATTTGCGTTTTATAAACATCTGGTGATCCAATACCATAGATACAGGAAACGGATGCAACAATAATTACATCAGATCGGGTTAGCAGCGCCTGAGTTGCCGCATGACGCAAGCGATCAATTTCATCATTAATTGAGGAATCCTTCTCAATATAAGTGTCAGATGATGGCACATACGCTTCAGGCTGATAATAATCGTAGTAAGAGACGAAATACTGAACAGAATTTTCAGGAAAAAATTCTCTAAACTCATCAGCAAGCTGAGCAGCAAGGGTTTTATTATGAGCTATAATCAGAGTCGGTTTTTGGACTTTATCAATAACATTGGCTATGGTAAACGTTTTACCTGAACCGGTAACACCAAGAAGTGTCTGATATTTTTTCCCGGCAAAAACCCCAGTCGATAATTTTTCAATTGCCTGTGGCTGATCACCGGTCGGCCTAAATTTTGACTTAAGCAAGAATTTTTCAGTCATTTTTAAATGCTTTCAGATTGGAATTTCGCCATTTCTCTATCTCTGCATGATTGCCGGAAAGCAAGACATCAGGAACTTTTTCTCCTTTGTAATTCAAGGGGCGAGTATATTGTGGATATTCTAACAGATACTTGCCTGAATCATCTTTAGCCATAAAAGATTCATTTAAAAAAGATTCTTCAATTATCACTCCGGGCAGTAACCTCGAGACAGAATCAACTATTGCCATTGTCGGAATTTCACCGCCAGTCAGAACATAATCCCCAATTGATATGACATCGTCAACTAAATTGTAAATTCTTTCGTCGAAGCCTTCATAATGACCACAAACCAAGATAAGACTTTCTTCTTTTGAAAGCTCTTTAGCGATATCTTGGTTATATGTTCTTCCCCGTGGCGATAATAATATCACTCTCGATTTTTGGTATTTGGACCTGACACTTGAGATCGCTTTGTCCAAGACATCAACCTTTAAAACCATCCCCTTGCCCCCACCGTAAGGAGTATCATCCACAGTTTGGTGCTTATCATCGGCGAAATCTCGCAATTGAAATAAATTGATCTCTAATAAATTATTTTTTTGAGCACGTCGAATAATGCTTTCGGTTAATGGACCGACAAACATTTCTGGGAATAGAGTAATAATATTGAATTTCATATCTCTCCTATTATAACGAAAATGCCACAAAAATCATTGTGGCATTTTCTTATTCGTAAAACTTATTTAGGCTAAAACATCTGTTGGAATATCATCAGATATCTCTTCTGAACTTTCTTTAGGAGCATCTGCTCTATCATCTTCTCTCTTGGCTGGTCTTTCTGATCCCTCCGGTTCAACAATTTTTAGATTGATTCTCGCATTATTTTTTGCTCCAAAGACCCTAAGCAAGGTTCTGATCGCCTTTGCAGTGCGTCCATCTTTGCCAATGATCTTACCCATATCTGATGGGTCAACAGTCAGTTCTACCAAAACCCCCATCTCGTCAACACTTCTAGAGGTTGAAACTTTGTCAGGATTGTCAACAATTGCCTTGACAACCATTTCTACAAAGTCTTGATCCGTCATTTCTGCCATGGTTTTTCCTTTCTTTTCTTAACCCGCAAATTTTAGCGGTACTAATATTTTCAGCTAAAACTTATTTATCCTCAGAAGATTTTTTCTCTGTCTCTTCGCCCTTTTGGGCTTGATCATCCTCATCACTATTTTCAACTTTTTCCTCAGGCTCGGTGTCTTTTCCCTGTTTATCTACATCTTCCAGCTCTTCCTGAACCGTGATTTCCTTATCGACAGCCTTGACTTCACTTTGAGTAGAATCTTTTTTCGCATCTTTCTTTTTGAACTTCTTACCATGAACAATTTTGATCTTTTTATCTTTTGCAAGCACTCCAAAATCACAGAGAAGATTGTTCACTGTCTCTGAGGGCTGTGCTCCCTGGCCCATCCAAAACTCTATTCTGTCTTTTTTACATTGAAATTTATTTTCTTTTTCTGTCGGCTTGTATAAACCGAGAATTTCAATATATTCCCTTTTCACCGCTCGAGATTTTTCAGCAACAACTAACCGAAATATCGGACTGTTTTTCTTGCCAACTCTCGACAATCTGATTTTTAGCATCTTTTTACCAGTTATTTAATGATTTTCTGACAACTAGATTCTACTATATTACTCTCCCAAAGTCAATTCTTCTTTGTGACCTCTTAAATAATCTTGGTAATTCATTTCTTTTTTGCCTTCAGGTTTAATTTTATCAACTATCAGCTTTCTATTCTTATCTAAGTGGACCTTAGTTAGATAGATACGTTTATTATCTTTAATTAAATATACTCCCGGCCAAGGGTTAAGAGCTCTAACCATTCTGTCAATCACAACTGAACTCTCTTTGCCATACAATTTCCCCTGATCTTTAGATAATTTTATTGTTCCAGATGAAGAATCGTCTTTTTGTTTTATTGGAGAGATCTCTCCTGCGATATAGTAAGGAATAAGTTCTGCTAGAAGATCAGCACCAATTTCCGCCAACCGCTTTTTAAGTGAAATAGCAGTTTCTCGACTCCGAATTTTGGTTTCGATTTGGGCCAAAACGTCTCCAGTGTCAATTCCCTGATTTATTTTAATAATTGAAACCCCAGTAGTTTTGTCGCCATTGAGAATTGCTGAGACAACCGGTGATGGACCACGATATTTTGGCAAGATTGAGGGATGAATATTTAAAAGACCAAATTTTGGTATTTCGAAGATATTATCAGGGATAATCTCACGATAATCAGCCAGTATCATTAGATCCGGATTTATATTTTTTATCTTTTTAACAATTTCGGATGATTTTATCGTTTCAACTTTATTAACTTTTATTCCCATTTCTTTCGCTTTTTTAGCGACTGGAGTTTCTGTTAGTGTTTTTTTGCGACCAACTAATTGATCACTAGAGACAAAGACTGCTTCTAGTTTATATTGGGGATTTGAATTCAACATGTCTAATGTTGGCAATCCCAAGGTCCCGTTTCCAATAAAAATTGTTCTAATTTCTTTTACGTGATCAACCATCAAAATACCGTTAATATGATCAATTTCATGCTGGAGCGCACGAGAAAACAGACCACCTGCTTTAATAACCAGGGGACTTCCCCAACGATCGCAACCAGAAACAGTTATTTCATCAGGACGCTTAATATATAATTCTTTTCCAGGAAAAGATAAGCATCCTTCCACCATAAATTTCTGATCATCTGATATATCCATAATTTCGGGATTGATCAAAACCGTTAGAGGAAATGAATTATCTTTATCATTTTCACTTTCGTACTCAACGACAAGAATCTTCTTTGATTCACTAATTTGCGGTGCTGCCAACCCGATACCATCAGCATTTCGCATTGTATAGATCATATCATCAACCAACTCCTGCAATTCACCATCAAAAATCTCAACTTTTTGAGTTTCTTCACGTAAAATTGGATTTGGGTCAGTTAGAATTTTTCGTTTTCTCATCTCAGTCTTTTTTTATAAAAAACCATTCGGATGGCTGCTGTGCCATTTCCAAGCAGTTTCAGCCATCTGGTCTAGCGAATAATTTGCTTTCCAACCGAGAATTTTCATTGCTTTCTCCGGATCAGCTATCGAAATAGTCGGATCACCACTTCTTCTTGGCTGGTTAAGAATTTTTACTTTTTTTCCTGAAGCCTTTTCGGTAGCCGAAATTACATCTAACACGCTGGAGCCCTTACCTGTTCCAAGGTTGAAAACATTTACCCCCCTGGTATCAAACAGATATTCCAGTGATTTAATATGACCAACAGCCAGATCTGAGGGGTGGATATAGTCTCGAATCGCCGTTCCATCAGGTGTAGGATAATCGTTTCCGAAAAGTTGAAGTTCGGGGATTTTACCAAGTATTTGATAAATGGCTAAAGTCATTAATGTAGTTGGCTTTGGCTTGCTCTCGCCGCTTTGACCACTCGGGTCGGCCCCACAAACGTTAAAATATCTGAGAGCAACACTCGAAATACCTGACACACGATTATACTTCTTTAGAATAATTTCGTCAATTAATTTTGTTAACCCATATATCGACATTGGAATTCGCAATTTTCCAATTTCTGCATCACTGAATAAAAGTTCAGATCTTTCTCTGTAGAAATTTTGATAATATCGAATAAAATTTTGAAAAAAATCTTCTCCTTCTGTTTTTTCACCGTCCCAAATCCCTGACAAAAGCGCGGACTTATCAGGTTTATATAATTCAGTAAAATCTTCTTTCCAAGGAATATCGCCATCATTGGTTGGGTTACCGTAAGTTGCTGCCGTGGAGGATTTTATAATAAATTTGCATTTTGAGGCAGTCAAAACATCCAATAAGTTTACAAAATTTCTAACATTATTATTGAAATATTTTAGTGGCTCACTCATTGATTCACCGACGGAAAGACTGGCGGCAAAATCTATCACAGCATCAGGATTGTGCTTTTTAAATATTTTAGAAATTACTTCTAAATGAGCAAAGTCCCCTATTTCAATTTCTGCTCTAGGATCTACTGCCTCCTTATGACCGGAGCTTAAATTATCAAGAACTACAACTTCATAATTTTGCTCTAACAGTTCTTTGACGGTGTGGGAACCAATATAACCGGCACCACCAGTTACCAATATTTTTTTCATTGTGATATTTTATTTATTATTAATACTTATACAATTTTATCATAAAAATATCTTTACAGAAGATTGAGAGGGTCAACATCCCAAACGAGACTTTGATAACGGCTCTTGATCTCTGTAATTTTCTTATCAGGTAAAATGTTAACTTTTATAATCAATTGAAACCGAAAACGATTGTTAATTTTTGAAAAAAAACATTGACCTGGGCCAACTAGATCAATGTGATTATTTTTCAACTCTGCAGATAGCTTTTTAATTTCTTTTCTAGCTTTTTCCTCGATTTTATTCTCAGAAAGTACTCTGATGATATGATTTTTAGGCGGATAGTTTTTCTTTAATCGATTATTAATTTCAGATAAATAAAAATTCTCATAATCATGATTGGCAGCAAATTTTATTGCCTCGGATTTGGGCCAATAAGTTTGAATCACGGTTTTGCCGATTTTTTCGCGCCTTCCGCTCCTACCTGATACCTGAGTGATTAATCTAAATATTCTTTCTCTGGAGCGAAAAAAAGGCAGGTGAAGACCAACATCTGCTGAGACAATACCGACTAGCATAACGTTCGGGATATCAAATCCTTTAGCCAAAATTTGAGTACCGATAACAATGTCAAATTCGTGATTTTTAAAGTCATTATAAAAATTTTTGTAATCGTCTTGAGTCCTTAATATTTGTGAGTCAACCCTTTTAATTCTAGCATCTGGGAAAAGATCTTTAACCTCTTTTTCAACTTTCTCAACTCCGGAACCAAAATATTTTATTTTTACACTGCCGCAATTTGGACATTTTTTTGGAAGATTTTGTTTGCGGTCACAATGATGACACAGTAAATAATTTAGTCCTTTATCAAAATGATAAATCATCGGAACCAAACAATGGGTACAACTGATTACCTCTCCACAATCACGGCAAGATACAAAGGTCGCCATCCCTCTGCGATTTAGAAATAGCAAAACCTGCTCTTGATTCTTAATTGTTTCTCTTATTCTTTGAGCCAAAAGACTTGATATCATCGAATTGTTCCCCGACTTTAACTCATTTTTCATATCAACAACTTCAGCAACTGGTAATTTCGGCTGATGATATCTCGATCTCATTTCATAAAATTTGTAAGTTCCATTTTTTGCCTTAAAAAAGGTTTCCAGTCTCGGAGTTGCAGATCCTAACACTAATATGGAATTATTTTTCGACGCAATTATCTCTGCTAAAATTGTTGCGTCATATCTCGGGCTTTGCTCTTGTTTGTATGAGTCTTCTTGCTCTTCATCTATAATTATCATTCCCAAATTACTACTAGGAACCAGTAGCGCACTTCTAGGACCAATAATTACATTTTTCCTACCAGAAGAAAAATCTAGATAACTGTGATATTTCTCCGATTTCGAAAGCTTCGAGTGCATAATACAAACCTCATCACCAAAAACCTGCTGAAATCGTGAAATATTCTGTGGAGTTAATACTATTTCGGGGACAAGAAAGACAACACTCCTTTTAACCTCTAACATTTTTTTAGCTAAAGCAAGATATATCTCTGTCTTGCCAGACCCAGTAACACCAAATATCAATGCTGGTTTGCGCTTATTATTAAAATCATCTAAAAGCCTTTTGAAAATTTGTTCTTGTTCTTTGGTTAACTTTTCAAATTTTGCTGCAATATTTTTCTTAACGAGTCCAGGTTGCTTTCTGGGCCTTTTCATTTCTGGGGGCAAAAAAAGAGAAATTGCCTCTCCCAAACTACAAAGATAATAGCCAGAAACCCATCTAGCAATATTTATATATTCACTAGGTAGTTTATAATTTTCATCAACAAGCAGTATTGTTTTAATTTTGTATTTTGGGCAAATCTCTGTTTTGTTTATTTTGATAACAACACCACGAATCCTCCTCTTGCCAAACTCAATATAAACAATCGAGCCAATTGACAGTTTGCCAGCCAGCTCTGTTGGCACTTTATAAGTAAAGCTATCGCGATCAGTTTTTGTTTCAGGAACAATTTCAGCTTGCATAATTTTCAAATAATAACTTTATTGTTATAATAACATTAAATTGCTAAGGAGGGCCGTGTACGAAGAAACAGATTTTGACAACAATTACAAAGAACTAAAAATTAGAAAAAACAAAAATCTCTGGAAGTGGCTTCTGTTGCTTATTTTCGCTTTTTTAATACCTTTTTTAATGTATATATCTTATGTTTACGGACTTTTTAATTTTATGACTACAGGTAAAATCAGCCCGGCTACTGAGCTCAAAAACTTGCTTTGGGCGACAGAATTAGACGGTGAAAATACTGGAGATAATAATGTTCTCTTTTTAGGCATGCGTGGCAACGAAGAAATCGAGCCATATATCACCAATGCCATGATGGTGATGAACGTTGATACAAAAACCAAAGAAATTAATCTGATTTCTGTTCCTAGGGACTTACAAGTTCCTGTTTCTGAATTTGGGTACTCAAAAGCTAACTCAATATATAAAATTGCTAGACATAATAATAATGATGATGATAAAAACCTCGAATTTAGTAAAAATATATTTAGCAAATTTTTAGGAATTGACATTCATTATGCTTTTCTGGTAGATTTTTCGGGTTTTGAAGAGATGATTGATGATATCGGCCAAGTTGAAGTTTCTATGACGGAAAAGGAGGCTAAAAACTATCCTTTTCTAGAAGAAGAAAAATTCAAAGTTTCTCGGGTTCCAAATAGCAATGTTTCTTATCGATTAAATGGTGAGCAGTCTTTAATATTCATTCGTTGGCCAGAAAATGCTATTCCGGATTTTGATCGAATTAAGCGCCAGCATTTATTTCTATATAGTCTTCGGGACCAATATTTGAATTACAATGTGCTACTAAATCCAATGAAAACAATAAGAATGATGCAGGCCGGATCAAAAAATATTAAAACCGATTTTAATCTCTGGGAGATAATAAAATTTGCTGAGATGACAAAGGATATAAACACAGGCAGTAT
>Ga0172381_10006723_pt1 | contig 11485 bp, 12 predicted proteins | sample Leawel6488metaG_FD_119754 | JGI IMG/M metagenome (GOLD analysis project Ga0172381, IMG submission 119754) | Leachate microbial communities from a municipal landfill in Southern Ontario, Canada - Leachate well 64-88 metaG | ecosystem: Engineered > Solid waste > Landfill > Unclassified | place... | reverse complement strand
TTACAGCCTCGATTTTTTATTTATTAATTGCTTACATTCTTATACTTTAATCTATTAAATAACTTATTGACTATCCAGGCTGTTAATATACCCAATCCCGCTCCTGCTAAAATATCTGCGGGCCAATGGACTCCAGAATAAACACGTGCTAAAACAATCAATGTGCTAGCAATATAAAATATAATCCCAACCTTTTTATTATAAATATAAACAATTGTTGATAATGCAAAATAAAAAGATGCATGGCCAGATGGGAATGCCGATTCTTCTGCGCTTTGACTTATAAGTGGAATAAAATTTAAAGAAACAAATGGCCTAGGTCTAAACCATATCCAACGAATAATTTCAGCTAAAATAAATTTTGAAATTATTGCAGCTAAAAATGCTTCTAAAAACATTTTCCAATTCTTTTTGGTATTTATAACTAAAAATAAAATTAATGTTAACCACAAAAACCATTCAAAATATTGAGCAAAAAACATTTCTAGATTATCTAGCCACAGCCATTTTCCTGCAAATCCATTTATTAAATTAAATAAATATAAATCTAAATTTATCATATTGGTTTATTCTTATTTTGGATTAAAATTATTTAGGAAGTGGAAATTTTTTACAAAATGTTTTTATTTCTGCTCTAACCTTTTTAACTAATTTTGGATTAGATATAACTTTATTTATCCATTCTGCAATTATTTTCATTTCTTTTTCTTTCATTCCCCTAGTAGTTAATGCTGGAGTTCCTAATCTTATTCCAGATGGTTTGAACGGTGGAGCTGGATCAAAAGGGATGTTATTTTTATTTATTGTAATTCCCGCTTCTTCTAATAAATCTTGTGCTTCTGCACCAGAAATATTTTTATTTCTCAAATCAATTAAAATTAAATGATTATCTGTTCCGCCTGAAACTAAATTAAAATCATACTTTTTTAATTCTTCTGCTAATGCTTTTGCATTTTTAACAACTTGAATGGCATATTTTTTAAAAGTTGGTGTTGATGCTTCTTTTAAACAAACCGCTATGGCTGCAATTTGATGCATATGAGGACCTCCTTGTAATCCGGGGAAAATAGCTTTATCAATTTTTTTAGGCAGATCAGAATCCTTTTTTACTCCCTTATGTGTAACCATAATTATTCCACCCCTTGGTCCGCGTAAGGTTTTATGAGTTGTTGTTGAAATTAAATGAACATAAGGTGCAGGGCTTGGATGGGATCCTCCCGCTACTAGTCCTGCTATATGAGCAATATCGGCAACTAGATAAGCATCTATACTGTCTGCAATTTCTCCCAACCTTTTCCAGTCAAAAATTCTTGGATAAGCAGTGGCTCCAACAAATATTAATTTTGGCTTGTTTTCTTTTGCTAATTTTTCAATCTCATCATAATCTATTAATTGGGTTTTTTCATTAACTCCGTATTGAATTGAATTATAAAATTTAGCAGAAAAATTAACTTTCCATCCATGAGTCAAATGTCCACCCATTGGCAGGGCTAATCCCATTACGGTGTCTCCTGGTTGACAAACAGACATATAAACAGCGGCATTAGCGGGAGATCCAGAATATGGCTGAACATTAACGTGAGCAACGTTAAAAAGCTTTTTTGCTCTTTCTATGCATAAGTTTTCCAAAACATCATAATATTTTAATCCTGCATAATATCTTTTTGAAGGATACCCTTCTGCATATTTGTCTGTTAACAAAGACCCTAAAGCCTCTCTTACAGCTGGCGAAGAATGATTTTCAGAAGGAATCATCTCTAAAGATGTTTTTTGCCTTTCTGTTTCTAAATCAATTAATTTTGCAATTTGTAAATCTTGTTTTGCTAACTTCATTTTCTTAAAATTTTAATTTTACTTTCTGTTAAATCTATAATTTTTGATGACTTAGATTTTTTAAGATTTCCGGCGTCAACTATCAAAATATCTTTGCTACTAAATTGGTTTATTATATCACTTATTTTAAACATAGCATTTTGGCCTGAAACATTCGCCGAAGTCTGAACTAATGGTTTATTTATTTTCTTCAATAAGCTGTTTAAAAATTTATATTCAGGAATTCTTAGTGCAATTGTCTTCTTATCAACTCCAAATAACTTTACGTCCTTTTTAATCTTTAAAATAAAAGTATATTTACCAGGCCAATTCTTTTTTAAATTTTTTTCTTGCTCTTTGTTTATTTCTACCAAATCTTTTGCCGTTTTTATATCTTTAATAAAAACAGGCAAGGGTTTTGACCTTAGCCGGTTTTTTATTTTAAATATTTTAGCTACAGCTTTTTTATTTGTGGCATCAGCTAAAAATCCATAAACGGTGTCTGTTGGACAAATAATAACTCCGCCCTTATTCAAAAAATTTACAACCTCGTTTATTATTTTATTTTCTATTTTTTTTATTATCATTTAAAAATTCTGACAATTTTTCAATATCTTCTGGACAACCAAAGTCTAGCCAGTAGTCTTTTATTATTTTTATTTTTACCTTTTTTTCTTCTGATAAAAGAGATATCGCATCTGTTATTTCGTATTCTCCTCTTGAAGATTTTTTAATTAAACACAATTTTTCAAAAATTTCTGAAGTAAACTTGTAAAGACCAGCATTTATAATATTCCCCAAATCATCTTTTGGTTTTTCCACAATTTTTTCTAAAAAATCTTTTCCGTCTTTTATTAAAACTCCATATTTCTCAGGATTAGAATGCTCTAACCCCGCCACATAATTATATTCGTCATCAATATTCATTGAAGACAAATCATCAATTGAAAAAAGATTATCTCCATTTAAATAAATAAAATTCTCATCTATTAAATCCTCAACACATTTTAATGGACAAGCAGTTCCATATTCTTTTTCTTTTGGACCTAAAATATCATATTGATTAACTATTTGTATTTCAAAATCTTCATTGCTAGGAGGTGAATATTTTTTCAGAAGATTTCCAACTAACTCTGCTTTAAAACCTAAAACTAAAACTATTTCTCTATATCCGGATAAAAATAAATTATCTAAAAGATAGAATAAAAATGGTTTATCTTGAACTTTAATAATATGTTTTGGCTGATTTTTTGTTAACTCAAGCATACGAGTTCCTTGTCCCGCAGCGGCTACTACAACTTTAGTTATCATGAGAAAGTTTAAATGCTTTAATATTTATTTCTTTATATTTTTCTGGAATAATATTTTCTATTGCTTTTAACACAGATTCTTTTTTGATTGGAATTAAATTATTATTAATAGCATATCCTAAAATATATAATGTTCCTACAATTTCATTTTGTAATTTTTCTTTACAAATTTTGGATGCCGATACAAAATATTTTTCATTCTTTACTAAACCAAGTTGACTTTTAATCTCTTTTTCGGACAGAGATCCCTGAAAAGGTGATAAAAAATCATTTATTAAAAATTTTGTTTGATTTCCAGCCTTTACTGTTTCTCTTAATGCTTCTAATATTTCCAAAGAAATTATAAAGTCAGCCTTTCCATTTGCGATTAGAGGAGAATAAACTTTTTTGCCAAATCTTATATGAGTTTCAACGCTTCCTCCTCTTTGAGAAAGTCCGTGTAATTCAGAAGACTTTACATCGTATCCTTCAATCATTACAGCTTGATCAATCAAAGATAATAACGTAATAACTCCTTGTCCGCCAACTCCATTTATTATTAAATTAAAATTTTTTTCCATAATAGTTTATTTATTTTTTAATCTTCTTTCAAGTAGTGCACAAATTCTTTTACAAATAATTAAAGAAATTTCGTCTTTTGTTAAAAAATCTTTAATAGTTTCTTCAAACTCTTCTTGATTTATTGGATCTAATACTTTTATATGTTTTACTCCACAAGCTTTTGCAATATCTGCGATTTGTAATTCTTCTGTGTCTTCTTGCATAATTGTTTTTCCCATCCCTGCGTTTGTTTGGTGTCCTGTCATTGCTGTGATTCTGTTATCTAAAACAATCATTAATGGGTTTGATTTGTTATAAACTGCATTAATTATGCCTTCAATTCCAGAATGAAAAAATGTTCCATCTCCCATAAAAGAAATTACCTTTTGATTTGTAGATTTTTTAATACCATGAGAAATTCCAATTGAAGAACCCATACAAAATATATAGTCATACATTGAATGTGGTGGTAAAACTCCCATCATATTACATCCAATGTCTCCTCCAAAAATTGTATTTTCTGGAGCCACTTTTTTAACTATTGGAAAAATATACCAATATGGACAACCTTCGCATAATCTTGCTGTTCTTCTTGGTAAATCTATTTTTTTAAGAGAAAACTTTTTAAAATTCTTTTTTGTTATTTTTGATAAAGCCGAACAAATTTCTTCTGAATTTAATTCTCCAATTTTTGATAATAAATTTCCCCCAAAAATTTTAATTTTAGGATTAATATCTTTTGCAATTCTAATAATTTCTTTTTCTATATGCGACTCTGTTTCTTCTGCAATCAATAAATCAGTTTTTCCTTTGATAAAACTTGCTATCATTTTCTCTGGCAAAGGATAAAAAAAACCCAATTTTAAAATTGGTAAATCTAGCGCCATTTCATTTATTGCTTCCATAGAATACAAAAAGGAAACTCCTGTTGTGATTATTCCTATTTTTGAATTTTTATTTCCAACAATTTTGTTTATTTTTGATCTTTCTGCAAAATTTTGAATTTTTTTAATTTTTTCCAAAAGTTCTTTTTTCATTTCCAAAACTCTTGGAGGCATCGTACAATATTGATGAGGATTTTTTAAAAATTCCCCTTTTTTAAATTCTGATTTTTTGTTTTCTTCAAATAAAACTATTGCTCTTTGGTGTGCAGCTCTTGTTGTGGTTCTTAAAATTACGGGCATATTATACTTTTCAGAAATTTCAAAACCTAATTTTGTAAATTCGTAACATTCTTGTGGATCTGCAGGATCCAAAACGGGAATGTGAGACAAGTATGCATATATTCTAGAATCTTGTTCAGACTGAGCAGAACTATAACAAGAAGGATCATCCGCAACTACAATTACCATAGGAGCTTTTGTACCAGTATAAGCCAATGGCAATAACGCATCAGAACAAACATTTATTCCAAAACTTTTCATATTCACCAATGATTTTAATCCAGAAAAACTAGCTCCAATGGCTGCCTCCAAAGCTGTTTTTTCATTTGATGACCATTCCACATAAACTCCATTTTCTTTTGCAATTTTTGCAAAGTCGTCTCCAATTTCTGCTGAAGGACATCCAGGATATCCAGAGACAAAACTTACTCCAGAGGCCAATGCTCCTCTTATTATTGCATCGTTTCCTAATAAAACTTCTTTTTTTTGCATATTATTTATATAACTATATTTATTAATTTATTTGGCACAAAAATTATTTTTTTGATTTCTTTTGGTCCAATGATATTTTTAATTTTTTCATTATTTTTAATTAATTTTTCTGCTTGATTCTGAGAAGTACCAACTTCAATTTCTATTTTATCTCTAACTTTTCCGTTTACTTGGACAATTAATAAAACCTTATCTGCAATTATTAGTTTTGACTCATATTTAGGCCATTTTTGATCACAACATAATCCTTTAAATTTCATTTGATTCCAAATTTCTTCTGACATATGTGGAGCAAACGTAGACAAAATTTTTAAAAATGACTCTAGGTCTTTTTTATCTAATTCTTTTTGTGAAGAATTCCATAAATTCACAAATTCCATTAAGCAACTAACTGCTGTATTAAATTTCATCAATTCAATATCTTCAGAAACTTTTTTTATTGTTTTGTTTAGTGCCCGTTTTAAATTATCATCGCTAATTGTTACAAATTTATTGTTTAAACTTAATTTATAAATTTTTTCTAAAAATCGGCGAGAACCAACAACTCCTTTTGTATCCCAAGGAATCATTTGCTCAAATGGACCCATAAACATTTCATAAACTCTTAATGTATCAGCACCATATTCTTTAATAACTTGATCTGGATTTATAACATTTCCTTTTGATTTGGACATTTTAATTCCACCTTCTCCTAAAACCATTCCATGCGAAGTTCTTTTTTTATATGGCTCTGGACCTACGACCTGAGGAACTGCTTTTATATCCCATAAAAATTTAAAAATAAAACGGGAATATAATAAATGTAAAGTTGTATGTTCCATTCCTCCGTTATACCAGTCAACCGGCATCCAATATCTTAATAATTTATTTTCTGATATTTCTTTATTGTTTTTAGGATTTAAATATCTTAGAAAATACCAATTACTCCCAGCCCAATTGGGCATTGTATCTGTTTCTCGTGTTGCTGGTCCTCTGCATTTTGGACATTTTGTATTTACCCAATTTTTAACAGCAGACAATGGAGATTCTCCGGTATCTGTTGGTTTGTATTTTTTTATTTTTGGTAATTCCAATGGTAAATTTTTTTCATCTATTGGTTGCCATCCACATTTTGAGCAATAAATCATTGGTATTGGCTCTCCCCAATAATGTTGACGAGAAAAAACCCAATCTCGAAGCTTATAATTAACTTTTAATTCGGCCATTCCTTTTGAATTTAACCATTTGCTTATTTCTAATCTTGCGGCTTCAGAATGCATACCATTAAACTCTGATGAATTATATAAAATTCCATCTCCTTCAAAACACTCTTCTAAATTTTTAACTTTAGAAGCCAACAATTTATCATCTGGCTCTATAGAAGTCCTTAAGGGTATGCTATATTTTTTTGCCATTTTAAAATCTCTATTATCGTGTGCGTCAGCAAAAACAGCACCTGTTCCATAATGCGCTAAAACAAAATCGGCTATCCAAACTGGCATTTCTTCTCCTGTTGCAGGATTAACAGCAATAATTCCCTTTAGTTCAACTCCTGTAATTTCTTTTTCTTCGTTAGTTCTTTCTATGTCAGAAATACTTTTTACATCTTCTCTATACTTTAAAACTTCTTCAATATTTTCTATTTTATTTTTATATTTATCAATAAAATTATGTTCTGGAGATAAAATTAAAAAAGTACCAGAAAAAATAGTGTCTATTCTAGTTGTAAAAACTTCTACAGGTTCGTCCGCTCCTTTTATTAAAAATTTTACTAAATTTCCGTGAGACTCTCCAATCCAATCTTTTTGTTGGATTTTTACTCTATCTTGAAAATCAACTAAATCTAAATCTTTAATCAGTCTATCTGCATAATTTGTTATCTTAATCATCCATTGTTCTTTTTCTTTTTTTTCAACTTTTGTCCCACATCTTTCACACTTTCCAGAAACAACCTCTTCATTTGCCAACCCAATTTTACAAGAAGGACACCAATTAATTGCAATTTTGTCTTTATAAGCTAAACCGCTTTTAAATAATTGCAAAAAAATCCACTGAGTCCATTTATAATATTTTGGATCGGTTGTATTTATTTCCCTTGTCCAATCAAAAGACAACCCAATGCTTTTCATTTGTCTTCTAAAATTGTCTGTATTCTTTTTTGTCACAACTGAAGGATGCACCCCTTTTTTAATTGCATAATTTTCAGTAGGCAAACCAAAAGCATCCCATCCCATTGGGAATAAAACATTAAAACCCTCCATTCTGCGCTTTCTTGCTAAAGCATCTAATGCAACATATGGCCTACAATGCCCTACGTGCAATCCGTCTCCCGAAGGATATGGAAACTCTAAGAGTAAATAAAATTTACGTTTTTTAGATTTATTTTTAGCAGAAAATACTTTTGAAGTATACCACTTTTTCTGCCATTTAGATTCAATTTTCTTTGGATTATACTTTTGCATATTCAATAATAATAGCAAAGATATTTACTCGGGTAAATCTTGACGTAAATAGAATATTATATTATATTTTATCTAACGTAAATAACCCTGCCCTTTGAAATCTAATATGTAAGGATGTTATTATGAAACTTAAAACTTTCTTAATAGTTTGTCTATATGGCTGGGCTATAGGAACATCATTTGCAGTAAGTCGTAATTCTTCTCTTCTTTTGGAACAACAACATCAAATCGATCAGCTTTGCTCAATGACTTTAACACTAGTGCAAAATCAAGAATTTACTGAAGACGGACTTGGCATCGTTGTCGGAGAGAAATATGATTTTTATTTTGCTAATTTTGCAAAAGGATTAGCAGTATTAGGTAAAACCGATAAGGATGGCAAAATACATTATCGTATAATTCATAATGTTAATTCGAGCGTTTTGAAAGAATGGAGTTCAAAGCATAAAATTGAATAACAAACTAATAATAAAACCGCCTAATACAAATTGTAAAAGGCGGTCTTTTTTTATTTTAAATTTTAAATAATTTTTTGGCGTTTTGAGTGGTTGCAGAGGCAACTTCATCAAAGCTTATTCCCTTTAAATCAGCTATTTTTTGGACAATGTGTTTTACAAAAATTGGTTCGTTTCTCTTATTTTCTTCCGCTTTTGGAGTTAGATAAGGACAATCTGTTTCAACCAATAATTTATCTAATGAAATATTTTTTATTACTTCTGTTAAATTTAACTTATCAATTATTCCGTTAACTCCTAAATAAAATCCTAAATTTATATATTGATTTGCTTCTTCTAAATTTCCAGTAAAACAATGAATAACGCCTCGAATCTTGAAACCTGAAACTTGAAACTTTTTAATAATTTCTAAAACGTCTTTATGAGCCATTCGACAATGAATTAAAACTGGCAAATTTAATTCTTCTGCTAATTCTAATTGTTGTAAAAAAACTTTTTTCTGTAAATTTTTAAACTCCTCTAATTTTGTTTTTGATTTTGGTCTGTAATAATAATCTAAACCAATTTCGCCGATGGCAACTACTTTTTTTGATTTTACCAATTCTAAATATTTTTCTTTATCAAATTCTTCACCAAGGGGCTGAAATGCGCCTTCTTCTTCATCCATTTTAATTTTAAATAAATCTGTTTTTATATGTATTGGATGCATTCCAATTGCAGCATAAATCCCCTCGTTCTTTTCGGCAAGCTCAATTGCTCTTTTACTAGTTTCTAACTTTGTTCCAACATCAATGCAAACTACGCCTTCATTTTTAAGGCGTTTTATTACATCTTCTCTATCATTATCGTATGCTTTAAAATTTAAATGACTATGTGTATCTATTATCATGGATATATTTTAACAAAATGTATTACATAAAAAAAGAGCAGGTAACCATTGGTCACCTGCTTAGTATGAATAACGAGATTATTTCTCGTCACTGTTGTTCTCTTCCACGTGTGGAAGAGTCCGTCTAGGAGAAACTATGCCTCCCTGGCCTTGAATTGCGTCAAATACTTCGCGCCGATGTACTGGCACTTCTTTGGGAGCCGTAATTCCCAGCCTAACCTTGTCTCCACGAATTTCTACGATGACAATTTCAATATCATCGTTGATGATAATACTCTCATCTTTTTTTCTGGATAGTACCAACATCTTCGTCTCCTTACAAGAAACTGGGTCTGATTTTTATCAAGCCCTCCTAGACTTGATTTAAAAAACTGTTTATATTATAGCAATTTAAAATGCAACTGTCAATAGTATGCCCTAATCTATAATTCTAGGGAATAAAATTTCAACTTTTTTTGTTTTAAGAATTTTTTTAATTTTTTCTGAAGTATCTGGTAAAAATGGATTTATTAAATCTGATATTTCATCAATAACAAAAAATAAATCACTTATTACTTTTGAATCTTTTGTTTTCCAAAGTTTTTCTTCATTTATATATTTATCACAATAACTTATAATTTCCCATATAGCAGATAAAGCTTCATTAAATTTAAAATTATCTAATGCAACATTATAAATAGTTTTTATTTCTTCAATTTTTTGTTTTGTTTTTTCGGTTGCAATATTTTTTTCTATTTTCATTTCTTTTGCAATACCAAAAATTCTAGCAACTAAATTTCCAATACCTCCTGCTAAATCAGAATTATATCTTTGTTCAAATTTATCATATGTAAAATCTCCGTCTTCAGTTGCAACAATTTCTCTTAATAAATAATATCTAACAGCATCGGTTCCATATTTTTTAACTAAATCAAAAGGATTAATTACATTGCCAAGACTTTTTGACATTTTAAATCCGTTGGCAGTTATAAATCCATGAATAAAAATTTGTTTTGAATTAGGTAGTCCTGCTGACATAAGCATCGCTTGCCACATTGAAGTTTGTTGTCTTAAATTATCTTTCCCTGCTAACTGTAATCCCGGCCAAAAATTATTAAATTTTTCCAAGTCTTCAGGCCAGCCTAAAGCCGATATATAGTTTACCAAAGCGTCAAACCAAACATACATAACGTGTTTATCGTCTTCAGGAACATCAATTCCCCATGGCATTTTTTCTTTTAATCTTGAAACGCTGAAGTCTTCTAATCCTCGTTTTGTAAAATCTTTTATTTCATTAAATTTTGTATTAGGAATTACAAAGTCAGGATTATTATCGTAAAAATCTAAAAGCTGTTTTTGATATTTAGAGTATTTAAAGAAATAATTTTCTTCTTCTATTATTTCTAATTCTAAATTTGGATGTATTAAACATCTATCATTTTCTAATTCTGAATCTGTTTTTTCAGACTCGCATCCAACACAATATTTAGTTTTATAATTCTTTTTATAAATATCTCCATTCTTTTCGCAACGCTTCCAAAATTCCTGAGCTGTTTTTATGTGATGCTCATCGGTTGTTCTTACAAAACTATTATAACTTAAGTTAAGTGCTTGTTTTAAATCATCAAATTTTTTAGCATAAATATCGCAATACTCTTTTGGGGTTAACTTATTCTCTTCTGCTTTTCTAAAAATTTTTAAGCCGTGTTCGTCTACTCCTGTATTAAAAAATATTTCCTCTTCTAAATTTTTATGATAACGTGCAATTACATCTGCTTGAATTATTTCTAAAGCAAAACCAATATGCGGATCTGCATTAATATATGGTAATGTGGTTGTAATATAAAATTTTTTGTTTTCTTCTGACATAATTAAGGTATAATTAATTTAAATTGATTTTATCATTTTTAATCTATTTTTTCTATGATTATACTAGTCCATCTTTTATTCGGCGCCGCAATTGGTTCAAGAATTGAATATTTTTGGCTAGCGATACTTTTATCTTTTTTAAGCCACTATTTTTTAGATATATTTCCCCATATTGAATATCCTATTGAAAATATAAAAAATAATCAATGGCAAAAATCATTTTCTGATTTTCTAAGAGTAATTACAGATTTTATTTTAGGAGTATTAATTATTTTTCTGTTATCTGATAATTCTTTTAAAGTTTGGATTTGTGCTTTTTTTGCAATACTACCAGATGGAATAACTTTTCTAGAATATTTATTTCATAATATTTTTTTAAAAAAACTTAATAGTTTTCACACTAAAAAAATACATTTTTTAAAAAATAAAAAAATCTCTATTTTTTGGAGATTTTTAAATCAAATAGTTGTAGTTATTATTTCTATTCTCTTACTAAAGTTTTAACATTATTGTTCTAAAATTTCTCTTCTTTTTT
>Ga0172381_10006721_pt1 | contig 11487 bp, 8 predicted proteins | sample Leawel6488metaG_FD_119754 | JGI IMG/M metagenome (GOLD analysis project Ga0172381, IMG submission 119754) | Leachate microbial communities from a municipal landfill in Southern Ontario, Canada - Leachate well 64-88 metaG | ecosystem: Engineered > Solid waste > Landfill > Unclassified | place... | reverse complement strand
TGGCGAAAAGACTGTGATGATGAGAATGTCCGTGATGCGCTTTACGATCGCCCCCCATCCCACGAGCGGAGTTTGGCTGACAGTAATCATCGGGTAGCCGAGAAAAACGTCGACACTGTTTTTGCCACTATAGAAGCCGGCTTCACCGGGAATGAAGGTATAGCGGAGGTGGTTGAGCTGAGCGGCACCGAGAATTTTTTGGTTGCGTTCCTCGGAATCATAGAGGTCGGTCTGGATAATGGTGTTGATGCTGTGCGCCTTGATGTTGCGAATCGCTTCTTCGATCGAGCCGAAGTGGGTGATGCCGAGTCCATCCGGTATGCATCGCCTCGGTCCGGCCATGGCAACGATTTTGTAGCCCGATTTGTGCGTCGTGGCGAGCGCCAAAATAATATCGCGCGTTGCTTCGGAGTCGCCGACGATGAGTACACGGCTGATGCCTCGTCCAAATCGATAGGCGAGGCTGCGGACGAGACGAAACAGCTCACGCTCGATTAGTACGAGCAAGAACGAACCAATAAAGGCGTACCACGTAACGAGCCGCGCTGGAAAAAAATGCTTGCCGGTGAAATATTCCCAGCCTATGACGACGAGAATGCCAATGATACAGCCGATGATGATACGTCCCCACTCCAGCAAACGACGGTTGTAGATACTACTTGAATAAAGACCGAGCGAGGCGAAGACGATCAACCAGAGCGGTATGATCGCGAGGGCAATCGACAAATAGTCGAGGGCATAGACAGTGTTGACGAGTGGTCGGTGATCGAGCTGTACGCGAATGACGTAGGCCACGGTAAAAGCGGTCAGGAGGACGAAAAAGTCGGCAATGATAAGAATGAGACTGAAAAATTTCGTATTTCTAGACGGCATATATTGGTGTTATTATACCATTCTTCGTTACAATAGTAGGGTATGAAGCATAACATGTACGAACGTATTACTGCTTGGATTCTACTGATTATTTTCGGTCTGATCGTGGTGCACGCACCGTTGACAGTAGTAATGGGCGTACAATTCCCCGCACTCTCGGTAGCGATAAAGGCATGGAAAGAGGTATTGTTGGTTGTGGCAGTCGTCCTCGTCGGTATCGAGGTTACGCGTCGCCGCAAGTTTTGCGAGTTTGCGCGGGATCGATTATTGCAGCTGGCGGTTGCGTTTGCGACGCTGCATTTTCTCATTGCGCTGTTTTCACCCCAAGGAGCGGGTGCGGTGTTGGCCGGATTGGCGATTGATGTGCGGTATGTTGCTTATTTCGTTACGCTATATATCTTTCTACGGCTCTATCCACATTGGTGGCGTCGCTTCGTGGCAGTCGGCGTGGGTGGTGCAGGGGTCGTGTTGGGCTTTGCGCTTCTGCAGACGGTACTTCCAAAAGATTTCCTGACACTGCTCGGATACAGCGAAAAAACAATTATGCCATATCTCACGGTCGATAAAAACCCAGACTACATTCGCATTAATAGCACGTTACGCGGGCCAAACCCCCTCGGGGCATATGCCATGATGGCACTGAGCGGCGTACTGGCGTATGGCCTGTATCGATTCCGTCGGTTGACCACGACCCGTAAGGCGCTGTGGTTTGAAATACTTGCGCTCGGTGCTGTCGTGGCGCTTTGGTTGAGCTACTCGCGTAGTGCTCTGATTGCTGCGCTCGTGGCGATTGCGGTGGTGATCGTGACGAGATTTGACATCCGGTTCGATTGGCGGCAGTGGCTTGGTGTGAGCGGAGTCGCGCTATTTATTATATCGGCGGGATTCCTAGCTCGAGATACACCGTTTATTAGCAACGTTATATTGCATAATAACCCTACAACCGGTGCATCTATCGATTCGAATACCGCACACGCTACTTCGTTAGCGGACGGACTAAAAACAATGCTTCACGAGCCGCTTGGTCGCGGAATTGGAAGTACTGGTTCGGCGTCATTGATGAGCGACGCGCCGATCATTGTCGAGAATCAGTTTTTGTTTGTGGCGCATGAGGCGGGATGGCTAGGTCTGGCGATATTCATAGTGCTACTAGTAGTGCTATTCCGTCGGTTGCGACCCGCTCGAGGGGATTGGCTAGGTCTGGCGATATTTGCATCCGGACTTGGCATGCTAATTATCGGACTGATGCTACCGGTGTGGACGGACGATACGGTATCAATTATCTGGTGGGGATTTGCGGCGATTGTACTCGCAAAGGAAGGAAATTATGAACGAACGACCAACAAAAAAACAGCGTGAGTTGCTGAGCTTTATTGACGGATTCATCAAAGGTAATGGTTATGGTCCGAGCTATCGGGAAATCATGCGGGCACTCGACTACAAATCGGTAAGTACCGTTGCGACACATGTCGATGGGCTCATTGCTCGCGGTTGGCTACTAAAAAAAGACAACTCTGCCCGTTCACTCATCGTCGTCATGCCATCGAACGGCGAACTGCATACGGCGAGCTCGGTTGTCGCGCCGACGATTACTGCCGAAAAAGAGATCCTCGACAAAATAGAAGCACTCAAAAGCGAAGGATTAGACGAGCGATCACACGAGTTAAAGGTGCTCGAAGAGACGTTGATAATCCTCGGTTACCGCGAAAAACAAACCTCGCATATAGCCTAGAAATACCCTTTGACTTATCTTTACAACAGGGTCTAAATGCGGTAAACTACTGTTTGTACCTGCGAAAACAGGAACATATTCCGGCATAGCTCAGTGGTAGAGCGGATCGCTGTTAACGATTAGGTCGCTGGTTCGAGCCCAGCTGCCGGAGCCAATTTGAACTTTTGGTTGCTAAGACCAACGCCGAGAAAGGCTTCAACAGATTGAGTTGAAGCCTTTTTTGGTCTAAAGTACAGTTCGCAAGTAACATCTTCAAAATCTTATTCTTTTTAGCTGGTTGCGAACTGTCGAAAACTAATTTTGCTTTTGAAGCCAGCTGTAACAGATAAGAAGACGTTACAACGAAGGTTTTATCATTCTTTGTAAATTCAACCAACTTGCGTTCCAATTCGGTCTTTTCGTCATTGTACTTTTTAGCATATTTGTCATAGTCTATCGCAGTAATACGCCCATCAAGCCTGTCTTCGTATAAAGTAGCCATCTTTTGTTCAATACGTTGAGCTTCCTTGCGGGTTTCAGAAATAGCATTTTGGTAAAACAACTGTACATTGTCGTGTTCCGATTTGAGAATATCTATTACTTGGTTCACTATTCCTTCGTTGATATTCAGTTGTTGAAGTACTGCGTCAACTTGTGGAAGTAATTGAGCTTCCGACACGGGTGGTTGGTTGCAGGGCACTTCTGGCTTCGCTTTCGTACAGCGAAGGTAAACGTGTCCTTTCTTTGTGTAGGACGAGTATGAGCAACCACAAGTGGCACAGCGAACTACACCGCTAAACGTGTAAACTTCTCTTGTACTAGTCTTTGTCTTATCATTATTGCGTTCTTCGTTCACTGCTTGCACCTTATCAAACGTATGACGGTCAATTATTGGTTCGTACCTATGAGGGTATAACTTGCCGTCGTATCGCATTACGCCGTAGTAGAAAGGGTTCTTGAGCATAGTTTCAATCTGGTTCTGTCCCACAATACCCTGTTTCTTAGTATTGCTACGTAAGCCATCTTCCTTTAATATCTTGGCAATAGTACGAAAAGATTTACCGTCGAGCCGTAATTCATAAGCCTTCTCTATGTAGCCACGACGTGATTGGTCGGGTACGATATTCTTTTCTTCTTTACCACTAACTTCGTATTTAACATTCTTGTAGCCAACTGGTGATTTGCCAGGAAACTCACCAACACTCAATTTGTGTAAAATCTTACGCTTTACGTTATCACTGATGGCAGATGAGTAGTATTCGCCAAAGACCATACCCATACCAAGACGGGTTTTATCTGAAGCGGGTGAGTTTTTGTGATAAACCAAGTTATCAGAGGGGAAGTGTAGCTCAACCTTTCCTTGTCTTACGAGATATTTTAATATCTGTACAACGTCCGATGAAGCGTCCCTTGTGAAACGGTCAATCTTGTCAAAAACAACAATACAAAACTTAGGATAGTCGGAAATAGTCTGTACGATTTTTTGAAACTTTTGGCGGTCTTCCTTGAAAGCTGTTTCATCAAACTTGTACAGTTCTGAAGTCGCTGCTACCTTTAATTGTTCGGCATAGTTGTTTAGTTGTAGTTCTTGGGCTGGTAATGCGTCTGTTTGTCGAGGGTCTGACACACGGGCGATTAGAAAAGCTTTTGTACCTTCATAATTCTTTACATCAAAATTACTCATTTTAATAAGTTTCCTTCTTTATTCGTAGCAAAATGATACCATTTGCTAACATTATATAACAATCATTCACAATTTAGAACTTATAGTCATCAATACTCACAGGCTTCATAGCTGTCAGCGTATCGGTTACATGTAAGAGGGTCTTGAGTTGTGTTGGGCTTGGAGGCTCACGACCTTTTTGCTTAAAGCGTTTATATTGTGATGAGTTAAATAAACCTTCTGCTATATTGCGAATGTAACGCTCGTCGTGAGTTATGAGCATTTCTTGATAGTGAGCAATAGCCATCGCTTGAGTAAGTGTTAATTTCGGATTGGCTTTGGCTATGTTGATAAAAAGGCTCTCGGGAGTATCACTGTCTAGCGGTATCTTTGGTACTTTGTCAAAGACATTAGCCCAATGGCGTAATAATAGTTTCTTGGATATGTCAGCATTAAATAGCTCTTTGAAAGTAGTGCTAGTTTCAAATCCGATAGCCTTAAGCTCTTGGCGTAGTTTGACTAAGCCGTTAATACGAACTTCCATACGTGCAACTGATACTTTCTTTTGTTTTTCAAGCTCTTCAAGTAAGTCCATTTGAATAAAGCCACTTTTCTCATAACTACGCTTAGGCGATACCTTTTCTTGTCTAAGGTCGGCGACCTTATCGTAAAATGCAATGTCTAGGCTATTGGTGTGAATATGATAGATGTGACCGCCGTTCTTGAAGTCGGTATTTTGAACGTCGTAGGTTTTTGAGATGTCGGCAGTCTTTATATTGCTGATAATAATTGACACTGGCGTACGGTCAGTGAAGACAATATTCTTCGAGTAATCAATTTTACGTACACTGGCTTTTTCCAAAATGTGAGGGAGTACCCATATATTGTAGGTCTGGCGTAACGTGTCAGATAATTTCTTCACGATGACTTGAAAGTCGGCGTCCTTTAGTTCGGTGAAGTTATTGCCATAGAGGAGTTTTGGTAATGATAATTCAATAGCCAACTCGAAGGCGAGGTTGCCGTATTTACCGCTTGGACGCTCGGTATAGGTTAGTCGTGGCTGGTATATACCCATCTTCTTGTAAGCACTGCTTGGGTTGGCGGTTGCCTTAAAAGTTTCCTTGCTTGCGTCAATAGACTGATACAGCCGAGCCTTTTGAACCCATTGAGGACGACTAGTGTAGGGTACGACTATCTTTATCGTATCTATCATCATTACGTCCTTCAAATACTTCATTACATCTTTTAAACACGGCTTCCTCAATGGCTTTACTTGCTTCACGGTTGATTGGGTAAAACAAACCGAGCGACCTATTACCAACGACTTTCGTCGGGTAGAGCAAGCGATAAGAGCCATCCAACTTGGTGTAAACGGCGATTGAGGTTAGGTAAAAATTGCCATCAAGCACAATACTTGCAAAGGCAACTAAACCCCTATCTGGCTTTACTGGCGTGATATTCACTTCGCTAACACGCATTTGTAACAAGTCTTTCGTCTAGTGCAAAGTCCGCTTCCATAAGAGCGTCAAGAAACTTAGCGAGTTGCTTTAACTCGTCAGCGTCAAACACTGGCACGGCTAACGTGTCAGTTTCTTTTGGAATTGGCTCTTGTCGGGCGTTCATACTACCAACTATATTGGCTGGTAGCCGTATTTACGTGTGTTCAGTTTTATGTCGTTACGTGGCTGTTCAATCTGTTATACGTACAGTTCACGACCTGATAATTTCTGTTCATGCTAGTAAAAAATCTGTTCAGGTTAGTTCAAGGCTGTTCAGAATAGGTTTAAAATGGTATGTCGCTAATATCGAATGGTACTTGCTCTGTTTTAGCACCGAGTTTTTGGAGTTGTGCGTCAAGCTTGCTGGTATTTATTCGCTCTGCGAGAGCCTTGATACTACTGACATGAGAGCGAAAGACGATACCGTCGTTCGTTGCCGTGGGGAAAAACAGTTGTTGAAGTGCTTCGTTTTTCTTAAAACCCATACCACTCAATGTAGTGGTTAGGTTTCGAGAATAGTTTTTTCCGAAGTCTGGTTTAAACTGCTTACCTTCGTTAGCTATGGCTTGGGTCATAAGTTTGTCCGACGCAAGACCTGATTGAGTTTTCTTTACCGTTAGTACTTCATTGATGACTATAGAACCATCAATCTTGTAGATAAGGCTGTATTCAGGTATATACCAACTTCTATTATTGGGCTCGTTGTCTTCAAGTTTAGCAAAAAAGGTTTGCTCGTTAGCTATCGCTTCATCAACGACCTTCTTGATGTCGGGGGCTATATCGGGTATTTGCTTACCGTTGACGATACAGAGCCTATTGACCTTTGCATTATGGCTCTGTCCATAGTCGCCATCAGTGTTGTTGGTGTATCCCCATATCTCGTTCTGAATATAATCAAGATGGTCAAAACCTTTCCAGCAGATATGGTCTTGTATTGCTTCAAGTTCGGGGTTACGAGCATAGAGCCTTTTAAGTTGTTCAACAATCAATATATAGCTACGGTTGATGTCATTAACGTCGGGTGTGTTATTGTTGTCGGCTATAAGTGAGAACAAGCCGATTGCACGTTCGTTTAAGTAATAGGCAAGTGCGAAGTCGTTAGCCGTATCACGTCTTTCGGATAAAGAGTATGCCATTTCAAGAACATTAGTAATCTGAATGTCATTCAGTTTGTAGTGTTCTTTTAATCCTTTGGCTATTTCTTCACGGCTACTCATTACATCCTTACTGCTTATCTCTTTCACGTTCTTGTAATGTATTATAAGATATTGTTATATGAACGGAAAGATTGATGAGCTTCCAGACCTATTAACACTTGAGCAGGTAAGTGAGTTGTTGCAAGTACACCCGAACACATTGCGTAACTGGGACAAAGACGGAACACTCAAGGCAATTCGACTTGGTTCTAGGCAACTGTACCGCTATAAAAAAGAAGACATCACTAAATTTCTTGATAAAGGACGTAATGAATAATGGCTGATAATTCACTCAAAAAAGGACGATATACCAAGTACGGTAACAAGATTGGCTTGTACAGCAACATCAAGGGTAGTTTTATCAAGAATGATACCGAAGTGGTGCTAAACTTTCCTTTCAAGGACGCAATACTTGAAGCTGGTATGAGTAAAGAGGAAGTGGGGCGTGAAGAACGCTTCTTGCATCTTGAAATTGATAGTAAAGATATTGATACACTTGAAGAACCGAAAGTACTTACGGATTTTAGCTACATAGATAAGGAAGGTGAGAAGCTACTGACTGCCGATAGCGATATTGAGTTTTTCGATGAAGACGGTGAATTAAGACAGAACTTGCTCATAAAAGGTAATAATTTACTTGCCTTGTATACTCTTAAGACTCGCCTTACCAGTAAGGTAAAGCTTATTTACATTGACCCGCCATATAATACTGGCAATGATGGCTTTCGCTATAACGACAGCTTCAATCACTCCGCTTGGCTGGTATTTATGAAAAATCGACTTGAAGTTTCGAAAGAATTACTTCGAGAAGATGGTGTCGTTTTTGTTCAATGTGACGACAATGAACAGGCATATCTAAAGGTACTAATGGACGAAATATTTGGACGAGAAAACTTCTTATCTACAGTTGTCGTCGAGATGTCTAAGACTCAGGGGATGAAAGTAGGTGCGGCGAAGAACGGTAAAATCGTTAAAAACAAAGAATATCTTATTGTTTTCGCAAAAAATGCCGAGGAGTTTAGCAGAGCAGAGCAGTCGCCACTCTATGAGTATGTTGAGAATTACGATAGCCACTACAGCTACTACCTGAGCGACGATGGCATAGTGCCACTCATGGACTTTCTCAAGAGAGATGGTACAATCCAGGATGAAATCGGCAGGCTTTCTAGCGTGAAAGTATTCAATATTGATAATTTGGGCTTTTTTATGGAACACTCGGCAACCATAAAAGATTTTATTGTTGCTAATGCACACCATATCTATAGGGATAATAACGCCAATATTAGTATTCCTACTGATGTGAGAGAAAAAATCACTGGTAGAAGCCCAATTGAGTTTACGACAGAAGACCAGACCTATCTACTGGTTGGGGTTGGTAGCGGTAAGATTGTCCAACTGCAGTCACTCGATAGAACTTTGCATCAAACAGATGACTTCTATCCAAAGTACGGCAGGTCTGTTATTCGTGGTGACCTATGGAAGGGTTTTTCTCTGGATATGATGAACATAAATCGAGAAGGTTCACTTGTATTTCAGAACGGAAAAAAGCCAGAAAGGATTATTAAGGACATATTAAAGTACGCCACGAGCGAAGGCGACATATTCCTTGATTTTTGTCTTGGCTCTGGCACATCCGCAGTAGTAGCCCATAAGATGAAACGACGATGGATAGGCATAGAGCAAATGGATTACATAGACAATCTCGCCAAAGTGCGCTTAAGTCGTGTTATTCAAGGCGATCAGACTGGCGTAAGTAAAAGTGTTGATTGGCAAGGCGGTGGTTCATTTGTGTACTTTGAGTTAAAGAAGTATAACCAAGAGTACATCGAGCAAATTATGGAGGCTACCAGCCTTAAAGAGCTAGAAGACATTTACGTTGATATGCGAAATAATGCCTTTTTGAAGTTTTGGTTTGACCGAAGTCATTTCGAGAAAGATGAAGACTTTAGGCAACTAGATATTGATGGTCGTAAAGAAGCACTTGCAGATGTGCTGGACGAAAACCAACTTTATCTCAACTATGCCGATATGGGTGATACTCGACATAAAGTAACTCTTGATGAAAAGACTTTGACGGACAAGTTCTATGGCTCGCACGAAAACTAAAGTCAATCAGACGCTAGACGATTTTCTGTTTAATGAGATAGAAAACAACCCCGACTATAAACAGTGGGCAAGAGGCTATTGTATACCAGAGTATATTACCGATAATCTACACCCAACAAAGCAACTACGTGAATACCAGCAGAGTGCATTGAAGCATTTTATATGGCTATATGACCAAGACAGGTCGTCTGCCAAGCATTTGCTGTTCAATATGGCAACTGGTACAGGTAAGACGCTTGTAATGGCTTCAGTGGTGTTGTTCCTATACGAAAAAGGATATAGAAACTTCTTGTTCTTGGTTCATCAAGTACAGATTAAAGACCAAGCCATCAAAAACTTTACTGACTATAAGTTCGAAAAATATCTCTTTAATCCAAAGGGTATTAAAATCAACGGTCAAAATGTAGATATTAAGGACGTTGCGAGCGTGGCTGATGCCAACCGAAACAGTATCAACTTTATGTTCTTTAGTACCTCGCTTCTCTACAATCGCCTAAAAGAAGAACGTGAGAATGGATTGACGGCCGAAGACTTCTTGAATAACAATATGGTTATTATTGCTGATGAAGCACACCGCTTGAATGTAGATACTCGCAGTAAGAACAAGAAAGACCAAGAAGAAATACTGAACTGGGAAACGGCAGTTTTGTCAGCGATAAATGCTCGTGAAGAAAATATGCTCTTAGAGTTTACCGCAACCGTTGACCTTGCCAATCAAGCTATACACGACAAGTACCAAGACAAGCTTGTTTCACGTTATGATTTTCTAGAGTTTAACAAAGATGGGTATAGCAAAGACGTTAAGTTCCTATTCAACCAAGAAGTACATACAGAAGACCAGAAGCGACTGTTGATTATCAATGCTGTTGCATTGAGTGAATACCGTAGGCTATTAGCCGAGCGTGTGATGGACATACAGATTAGCCCGATTGTTCTGATAAAATCAGTCAAAATAGCCCAGAGCGAAGAAGACCGCAAGTTCTTTGACCACGTTATTGGTTCAATGCGACCCGAAGACTTAAATCGTTTAAAGGAATTAAGTAGTGCAAACGTAAACCGTGAACACGAAATACTTGCTGATATGTTTAGGTGGCTTGCTTCTAAAGAAGCAGGTTTAATATCTTCAGGGGACTGGGACGGACTTAGGGCGTTTACTGCTGAAATACGGGCAAGTTTTGCTCACGATAATACACTTATTTATAATAGCCAGAAAAAAGAAAAGGCAGACTTGTTGCCACTCTTGGATAGCCCGCGAAATACTATAAGAGCAATCTTTTCAGTCAATGCTTTGAATGAAGGCTGGGACGTGCTTGGATTGTACGATATTATTCATTTTGATATTTCAGAAGCCAAAAAGGTTTCCCTGCAAGATATTCAGTTGATTGGTCGTGGTGCGAGGTACAACCCTTATGAGTTGCCACGTTCGTATAAACGAGATAACGAAGATGAAGGTATGTTGAGCCTTTTCGCTGGTCGAAACCTTGAGTTTGATAAGTATAAGCGAAAGTTCGACAACGACCCATTCGATACGGGACGTGTGCTTGAAACATTCGTATATCACTTTGTAAAAACAGGTACATTTCTTGAAAATCTTCAACGTGATTTACTTGGCGAAGGTATTATCAGCGAAGGCGTTGAAAAGAAGACCATTACGATGAAGCAAAAGTTTCTTGATAGCGATACATACAAACGAGGCTTCGTATTGGTAAACCATACAGTAAAACGTAGTAAGACTAAGGGTGAAGAAATAGACACAACATTCAATCGTGTCATCAAGGCTGGGTCTTATAATCTACGAGCTAGAGGCTTGTCTGATTTTGAGCAAAATCAATTCATAGCAGGTCAAAAGGTTGATGTAATCCATATTACGGAAGAGTATTTCCCGCTTACAGTAATACGTAAAGCCTTAGTGTCAGCAGAGGGCAGTTTCTTCCGTTTTAACAATTTGCGTGAGCATATTGTTGGTATCAACACGGTTGATGAACTTATTGAGAAATACTTGCCTTTGTACGATATTAAGTACACCTACGAGGAGGGCAAGGGTATCAGCCAGCTGAACCCTACGGAAAAGTTGCAATTACTAGTCGGGGTTATTCTTCCTGAGGTACGGAAGGCAATTGATATAAATATGCCACGAGTTACTGGAAGTAAGAAGTTCCGTCCCGTTTCGTTATCAGCAGTTTTCGGTAAAGAAAAGAACATCTACCTTATGTCATTTCCGTCTGAAGACCCAACGACAGGTAAGAAGGTTTTCTTGAGTAATGACGAACGTGCAAAGGCGCAGTCAGACCACGATAATCCTGAGCTTCAGTATGATGTTGAAAGTGCAGATTGGTACGCTTATACCGAGAACTATGGCACGAGCGAAGAAAAGAAGTTTGTGAAGTATATAGCCAGTCAAATTGATGACTTACAGGCTAAGTACAAAGGTGCTGAAGT
>Ga0172381_10006719_pt1 | contig 11489 bp, 8 predicted proteins | sample Leawel6488metaG_FD_119754 | JGI IMG/M metagenome (GOLD analysis project Ga0172381, IMG submission 119754) | Leachate microbial communities from a municipal landfill in Southern Ontario, Canada - Leachate well 64-88 metaG | ecosystem: Engineered > Solid waste > Landfill > Unclassified | place... | reverse complement strand
GGGATGTTAGACATTAAATTTATACGTGAAAATAAAGAAATAGTGCAAGATGGAATCAAAAAGAAAAAAGCCGATATTGATATCGATGCCCTCATTGCTCTTGATGAAGAAAGATTAAAAGAGTTGAAAGAAGTAGAAGAATTGCGTGGCGAGGTAAATCGTGTATCAAATGATATTGCTCGTGACCAGGATCCTGCACTAAAAATTCAGCTCATTGAAGAAATGCGCATGGTCAAGGAGGACATAAGAAACAAAGAAGCCAAACTTAAACAAATTATCGAAGAATGGCAGAAAATAATGCTAAAGATTCCAAATATTCCATCTGTTGATACACCAGAAGGAGAAGATGACACAAGTAATGTTGTAATAAGAAGTTGGGGAGAAAAGCCAGTTTTTGATTTTAACCCAAAGGGGCATGATGAAATAGGCGAAGCTCTTGGAATAATAGATACTAAAACAGCTGGAGAGGTTTCTGGTTCTAGATTTGCATACCTAAAAGGAGATTTAGTTATTATGCAATTTGCCTTACTCCAATTATGTTGGGAGATTTTAACTGATACAGATGTCCTAAAAAAAATAGCAGAGGATTCGAATATTTCAATAGATGTTTCTAAATTTACACCAGTATTGCCTCCGGCTTTCGTGCGACCATTGGTACAAGTAAAAATGGCACGATATATGACACCAGAAGAGCACTATATGTTTCCCAATGATGATTTAATGTTAATAGGAAGTGCTGAGCACACACTCGGGGCTATGCATATGGATAAAATTTTTGAAGAAAAAGATTTACCAATTCGCTATGCAGGGTATTCGACTGCATTTAGGAGAGAAGCGGGAGCTGCAGGAAAAGATACCAATGGAATTTTGCGACAACATCAGTTTGATAAATTAGAAATGGAAGTTTTTTCCTTACCAGAAAATTCTATGCAAGAGCAAAATTTTATGGTTGCCATTCAGGAACATATTTTAAGAGCACTAAATTTACCGTATCAAGTAGTTGCTGTTTGCACTGGTGATATGGGCTTTCCTGATACTAGACAAATCGATATTGAGACATGGATGCCAGGACAAAATTTATATAGAGAAACACACAGTGCAGATTTCACTGGTGGATTTCAGTCTCGTCGTTTAAATACAAGAGTCCGAAGAAATAATGGAAAGATTGAACCAGTTCATATGAATGATGCTACTGTTACTGCTCAGAGAACGTTGATTGCGATTTTAGAAAACTATCAACAGGCTGATGGTAGTGTGAAAATTCCAGAAGTATTAAAAAAATATATGGGAGGTAGAGAGTTTATAAAGTAAAAAGTTTTTAAAATTATAAAGTCTCATGAGAAAAAAAAATATCTTACATGCTCCACATATTGAAAAACTAAAAAAGAGGAAAAGAAAAGTTTTAAAAAACAAAATAATTTTTTCTCTCATTTGTTTTGTAATTATATTTATCGGTCTAATTTTTTTATCTAGATGGGATAAAATAAATATAGAGAATATTGAAATTTCAGGCAATGAAGTTATTGAAACAGAAGCAATAGAACTAATCGTTAAAAAAAATATTACCGGGTATTATCTTTGGCTTTTTCCAAAAACAAATTTTTTATTATACCCACAAAATAAAATTGAAAAAGAATTATCAGAAATCTTTAAAAGATTCGATACTATTAAGGTTAATGATAAAAGTATTAAAACATTAGAAATTTCTGTTTCAGAAAGAGAGGGGAAATATCTTTGGTGTGGAGATAAGGTTCCATATTTAACTAGTGATACTAATAGTTTTAAATGTTATTTTATGGATAAAGATGGGTATATTTTTGATGAAGCGCCGTATTTTTCTGGTGATGTTTATTTTAAGTTTTACGGTGGTGATAATAATCTGAATATAGAAAACCCGTCTGGTTCTTACTTTTTAAAAGATTATTTTAAGGATATTATTGTATTTAAAGATAATTTAGAAAAATTAAATTTTAAACCAAAATCTTTCTTTAAATCCCTAGATGAGGGTAGTGAAGACGAAGGATTTATTTCTTTATTTTCTGATCCAGCCTATGGTGCTCATATTAGTTTTAAGCTTGATTCAAATTATGAAAAGATTACTGAAAATTTTCAAGCTGCGATTTCAACTGAGCCACTACAGTCAGAACTTAAAAATAAGTTTTCTTCACTTTTGTATATTGATTTGAGATTTGGAAATAAAGTTTATTATAAATTTTCCACCAAAGGTGGATCCACCTCAGACGGAAGACAATGAAAGATTTTTGGGGAAAAATAAAAAAGAAGCCATTTTTTTGCTTAGCTCCAATGGCAGATGTTACTGATTTTGCTTTTAGGAAAATAATTACTAAATATGGAAAGCCGGATGTACTTTGGACTGAATTTGTTTCTGCTGATGGTCTTGCAAATAAAATTGGGCAAAAAAAACTTTTAATAAATTTAAAGTTTTCCAAGAATGAACATCCGATCGTTGCACAAATTTTTGGCTCGAGAGTTGAAAACATAAAAATAGCTTCAAAATTATGTGCAAAATTAGGCTTTGACGGAATTGATATAAATATGGGTTGCCCAGATAAGGCTATTGAAAAACAAGGTTCTGGTGCATCTATGATAAAAAACAAAGAGCTAGCAAGAGAGATAATAAAAGCATCCAGAGAAGGTGCTCCTAAAATTCCAATTTCAGTAAAGACTCGTATTGGTTATAATAAAAATGAGATTGATACTTGGATTAGATTCTTATTAGAGCAAAAATTACCGGCATTAACCATACACCTACGAAATAGAAAAGAAATGTCCAATGTTCCTGCACACTGGGAATTAATGCCGGAAATAATTAACTTACGAAATGAAATTTCTCCAGAAACCTTAATTATAGGCAATGGTGATGTTGTGGATATTGAGGATGGAAGGAAGAAGTGTATTGAATCTGGTTGTGATGGAATAATGATAGGCAGAGCAATTTTTGGAAATCCTTTTTTGTTTAAAAAGAATCCTCTCGGGAAAAGGTCTTTTCTTGAGGAGGAGCGAAGCGACGTGAAAGGAGAGACCTTAAAGAGACAGGATTCAAAAATAACTAAAAAACTAAAAATTCTAACAGAGCATACAAAACTATTTGAAAAATATATAGGTAAATATAAAAGCTTTGCATTAATGAAAAAACATTTCAAAGCTTATGTAAATGGTTTTAATGGTGCGAAAGAATTAAGAGTAAAATTAATGGAAGCAAAAAATTCTAAAGAAGTAAAGAAAATTATTAATGATTTTTGTAAAAAAATTTGACCTGCCTCTTGGTAAGTTTTGTTAAAATTTTACTTTGAGGTATAATATTTTTATGCATAATTTAGCATTATATAGAAAATATAGACCAAAGGATTTTACTGAGGTTTTAGGACAAGACCATATCACAAAAGTTTTAGATAGTTCAATTAAACATGGAAAGACATCTCATGCTTATCTCTTTGTTGGAACTCGTGGTACAGGAAAGACCTCTGTGGCCCGTATTTTTGCTAAAGAAATAGGTACTACACCAAATGATCTTTATGAGATAGATGCGGCTTCAAATCGAGGAATTGAGGATATAAAGTCACTTCGAGATGGTGTCAGGACATTACCATTCGATTCAAAATATAAAATATATATAATTGATGAGGTCCACATGTTATCTAAGGATGCATGGGGGGCATTACTTAAAACATTAGAAGAACCACCAAAACATGTTATTTTTATTTTAGCTACTACTGAATTTCATAAAGTTCCAGACACTATAATATCTCGCTGTCAGGTTTTCACTTTTAAAAAAGCATCTGATGTTTCTTTAAAAAATATGATTTTATCTGTCGCAGAAGGAGAGGGTTTTGTTTTAGAAAAAAGTGGAGCTGAATTAATTGCATTACTTGGAGATGGATCTTTTCGTGATGCTCAAGGAATCTTACAAAAAGTTTTAAATTTTTCTAAAAGTAAAAAAATTAAAACTGAGGATGTAGAAAAAATAACTGGATCACCAAAAACAAAATTAGTGAATGATTTTATTTCTGCAATTATAGAAAATAAAATAGAAAATGGTATTAATGCAGTTAGAAGTGCTTCTATTGATAATTTAGATATGAAATTATATTTAAAACTTATAATACAAAAATTTCGTATTGGTATAGTTTTAAAATATGCACCGAAATTAGAAGAGGAAGTGTCTGCTGATTTATCTGACACAGACTCAGAGTTTTTGAAGAATTTAGTGAAAATAGATAAAGCTGGAAAAGATAATTTATTAAGCTCTGCCTCATTGTTAGCCCTCCTTGATGCTTATAAAAATATAGATAATGCTTTTATTTCAGAATTACCCTTAGAACTTGCGTTAATTAAGGTTTTAAGGCAAGATAAGTAAAAGAAATAATATTGGGAGAAAGAATTATTAAAATAATAGAAAATGAAATTAGTAAATAAAAATTATTGGGAGATCGTCTAACGGCCCGCCTCGACGAGCTGAGGTCGTCTCAGCGAGGCGGGTAGGACAGAAAAATATGTATATAGTATATGTATTAAGAAGTATTAAATTTTCAAAAAGTTATGTTGGTTTTACTGATAATTTAGACAGAAGATTGAAAGAACATAATTTAGGAAAAAATAATTTTACAAAACGTTATGTGCCATGGAAGGTTGTTTATACTGAAAAATATGATAATCTATCAGAAGCTGTTAAAAGAGAGAAAAGTTTAAAAACAACAACAGGACGACGTTTTTTAAAAAAAGTTTTTACGAATATCATTTAATAATATTGGGAGATCGTCTAACGGTAGGACAGAGGCCTTTGAAGCCTTTAATCTAGGTTCGATTCCTAGTCTCCCAGCCATCTTGAGCGCAGTTAATTACGCACGAGATACTTATTATGGATATGAAAAGAGGTAAAAAATGGTCATCTTTTGAAGAAATGTATCTAGATCTGAAAGAGAATAATTCATCTTTCAGGGACGAACAAAAGAAATCTATATCCGATGAACTATTTAAAATAATTAAAAAAATAGAAGATTCTAAGGATAGTAGGGATTTTTTTAATTGTACATGTAGATTATCTTCACTTTTTGATAGTTTAGATAAAAATACTCTTAATGAAATATTTAAAAAGACAAATATATATGTTTTGGTGCTTAATGCAGTTTTACGAAATAATTTGCTAATTCAAAACATTAAGGAAATTTTTGTTTGTCATAAAAAAATAAGTGAATTAAAAACAGATAAAGTATTTTTAGAAAAATTAATTTTATTGAATACAGCCCTAAACCTGGCTTTTTTTGGAATATCTTTAAATCATGATTTTATAAATAAAAAGAGCATAGAATTCTTAAGAAGAAATATTCTCGATTTGATGAAAAATATTTTAAGAGAAATTTCGTTAATAGACACAAATATTTCTTCACTGGGCTTTTTGTTAGAAAAAATAACATGGGATAATGGTTTGTATTTTAATCAAAACTATGATTCAAAATTTCCTGTTAAGCTAAAAGATGATTTTCTATTTACCACACTACGAACTAGTAGATCCTTTGCGGGGATAACATTTATATCTTTATCTATAAGGCCATCCATAGAAAAATGTTTTAAAAAAAGGATTAAACAAATGAATTCTGAATCTCGTTCAATATCTAAAGAACTTGATGCTATCTATAATTTATCTATGGAGTTAAATGAGAGTATTGAACATTATTATAGAAATACCCCCAAAAACATAACTGAGTATTTTAATATCTTTATTCAAAAAAATGAAAGAAATATAATATTTTTATTAAACAAAGTTTGCAAAGGTTTTCATTATCAAGAAAATAAAAAATTTTATGAAATTATTTTGCAAAAAATTGATGATGCATCAATTCTTAAAAAAGAATTATCTGAATATTCTAAAAATAATTTTAGTGCTTTTAATAAAAATATTCAAGAAGAAGATTTTGAATGGACAAATAAACTTTTTATTATTTCTATAAAGATGTTGTCTGTATTTGAAGAAGTCAAAGATGCACATGATAAAAAGTGGGTTATGAATGTAGGTCTATATGAATTAAATCAGTGGATAATTGAAGTCAATGATATATTAAACAAATATTACACTGAAGATGATTGGGATAACATAAAAAAATATACAGCACAGGAAAATGAAACAATAGAATGGAAATCTAGTTTTTTTACACCCCTAGAACAGGAATATATAGATGACATGATTGAATCCTCTTTAAGTGAGAAATTGTTTGCGAGAATAATAAAAGTCATTTTAGCAATGCTTAATACTGAAGGGGGAACACTAGTTGTTGGGATAATAGAAAATTTTGAAAAGATAAAAAGGAAAGAATTATTACCATATATCATTACAAAAAATAATACAACATTTTTTGATATTAATTTTGAGCTTAAAAAATACGGCAAAACACTAGATCATGTTAGATTGCAAATATTGGAAAATTTGAAAAAAATAACAGATTGCACGACAGAAGAATTTAATGGTCTTATAGATATAGATCCAATAATTCTTCGAAATAATGAGAAAACTATTTCAGTGATAATGATTTCGATAAAAAAATCACCTAAACATTTTTTTAATATAAAAAAAGAAGGAGATATGGTATGGTTGTCACTTACTAAGCGAGCACAAGGTCAAAATGTTAATGTTGATATAAGAAAATATATTTAATTTAATAAATATATTGTGCTCGAGATGCGTCGTTTCGATATAACAAAAGCTCTAATAATAACTTTGCAGGGTAAGGGACTAAAAAGTTCTAACTCGAGACGGCCAGCCAGCTTGTGCTAGTACGAGATATATTGTATCTGATATTCTAGAACCCAATATGTAATGTAAATTATATTGAAAATATATTACTGGTAGATATGTTATGGATAATAAAACTAATGCAAAACAAATAATAAATAATGCTACTTTAATTATTAAAGATATCAATTCATTGTCTTTATTAAGAAGTGAATTATTAAGTAATTTTGAAAAAATTAAAAATAAAAATTCTAATGAATTTGGACAGGGTCAATTTTTAGCTCTGACTGGTCAATTTGCTGTTATAAATTTTTTAGCAAAAGTAAATTTAATTTTAGATAGTGGATTCAAAAAGTTCACAAAAAAGGAAGATATTGTTAAATGGAAAGAAATAAAAGATAATATAAAAAATAAGCCCGAATATAAATTATTTAAAGAATATTTTGAAAAAGGAAAACCTCATCTTTACCAAACTAATGAAATGGATGCATTTGTTAAGTTGATTCTTGATTATCCTGTTGATTTAGGTTTTAAAAATAATAATAATAATATAAAAAAGGTATGGGGCGATATTAGAAATCAAATCACTCATATGGTTCGTCTTGGTCAGGGTAATGTCGTAATAAATGGAGTGACCCCCAATTTTACTTATTCTGAAGCTAAAGATTTGAATAGTAAGAATATTAAATATTCTTTTGATTTAATGGGAATAGAGCACTCATTAGAGTTAAAAAATAAACTTATTAAAAATAAAGTATCTTCTACAAGGGAAATATATCAAATGACAAGTAGTAGAATATATACAGATTATTTAAATATAGCAATAAATAATATTTGTATTTGGTTGTGTGAAAAAATTGATAAAGATGAATTTGATAGTAAAAATATTGAAAATTTAATTTACTGGTTTAATGCTCGAGACGCGTCGAATTAATATACTAAGAATTAACCAGAAAGCCTTACGGGGTAATACTAACCATGGTTCTATTACGAGTCTCCCAGCACTTCGGCATGCTCAGTGCCTTAAAAATATTACGTCAAAGGCGGTTCGAATAAAATACTAAACACCCAACAAATTTTACCTAATTTATTAATTAGATCTTTTTAATGTATAATAAAAATATGGAAGAAAAAGATATAATGCAAACACCTTGGTTTTTTTCTGCGGAAGAAGTTTTATCTAAATTGGGTACTTCGATTAAGGGGCTATCTGAAGAAGAAGCTAATAAGCGCCTAGATAAATATGGAAATAATGATTTTAGAAAGAAAAGAGATTTAAGTATTCCTAAATTAGCGATAAAACAATTAATAAGTCCTCTTATTTTTATATTAATTGGAGCTGCTATTCTAACTGGTATTTTACAGGAATGGTTAAATATGACTGTTATCATAAGTGCTATTCTAATAAATGCAGGACTTGGATTGTATCGTGAATATCAAGCAGAAAATACTCTAGAAAAATTAGAGACATATATAAAAGATCGCTCTAGAATAATACGAGATGGAAATGAGCAAGAGCTCGAATCATCTTTATTGGTTCCTGGAGATATTATTAAATTATCTTATGGTTCTAGGGTTCCAGCAGACGCTCGTTTAATTTCAATAAATAATCTGAAAATAGATGAGGCTATATTGACAGGGGAATCAGTTCCAGAAACAAAATTATCTGAAATTATTACAGAGTCTACTATGATGGCTGATCGTACTAATATGGTTTATGCAGGGACCTTAGTTGTTGAAGGTTTCGCTACAGCAGTAATAGTTGAAACTGGTAGTAAGACTGAAATAGGGAAAATAGCTAGTATGGTTTCAAGTACAAATAAAGTAGCTACTCCAATCCAAAAAGGAATTAAAAAACTTTCTTGGTATATTTTTCTTCTTACAATGTTTATTGTATTAGTTATTTTTGCTCTTGGAATTTTTAGAGGAGAACCCACATTACAGATGTTAATTTTATCAGCAGCAGTAGCAGTTGGTGCAGTTCCAGAGGCCTTGCCGATAGCTCTAACTGTTATTCTTTCGGTTGGTGCAGAAAGAATAGCTTCTAAAAAAGGAATTATAAGAAAATTGGCAGCAGCTGAAACTCTCGGATCCGCAACATTAATAATGACGGATAAAACTGGAACACTTACAAATGCTGATATGCAACTTGTTGGAGTTCATACTTTTAATGAATTAATAAAAGAGACATATTTTGAATCAAGTATTTCTCATATTTCTAGTGATCAAAAAGAAATATTAAAATTAGCATTGCATAATATAGATGTTATTGTTCAAAATCCAAACGAAAAAGAAAAAAAATGGAAATTTACTGGGCACCCTTTTGAAATAAATATAGCAAAAGCTTCAATAATACATAACATTCCATTGAAAAAAATAATAACAGAAGAAAATTTTTTGCATCTTCCTTTTAATTCTTCTAATAAGTTTTCTATTTCAAAAAATAATCATAATTGCATTATAATGGGAGCTCCAGATATTTTACTAAAAAAATCCAACGTAGATAAGGATACTTATCTAAAAATTCTCTCTTGGATAGAGGAAGCGAGCAATAATGGAAAAAGATTAATTGCTATTGGAACTTTCGATATTAAAAAAATTAATAATGACAACCATGAAGATATAAAAGAAATTAAATTTGAAGGTATTTTATCTTTTTTTGATCCAATTCGAGAAGAAATTCCACTAGCGATACAAAATATAGAAGCACATGGCGTAAGGGTTGTCATAATGACAGGTGATTTAAAGGGAACTGCTATTTCTGTGGCAAAAAGTCTTGGTTGGACTATAGCAGATGATAATATTTTAACAGGGGAAGACATTAGATCTATGACTGACGATCAACTATTAGAAGTTATTAGAGGTATCAAAATATTTGCTAGAGTAACCCCTGAAGACAAACTTCGAATAGGAAATTTATACCGTCAGTTAGGAGAAATTGTAGCTATGACTGGTGATGGAGTAAATGACGCTCCTGCTTTAAAATCAATGGATATAGGCATCTCTCTTGGCTCAGGAAGTGACGTAGCACAGAGTGCTGCTGATTTAGTTTTACTTGATGATAATTTCCAAACTATTAGCATGGCAATTGACGAAGGAAGACGAATTCTTGCAAACGTTAGAAAAACCTTTGTTTATTTGATGTCCAATGCCCTTGATGAGGTTTTTGTAATAGGAGGAAGTTTAATTATGAATATTGCATTACCTATGACGGCACTTCAAATAATATGGGTAAATTTATTTACAGGAAGCTTGCCGGCTCTTGCATTTGCTTATGATCAAAACCTAGATAAAGGACTTAGTAAAAATTTATCAAAAAAGGAATTGCTGACCACAGAAGTAAAGGCTCTGTCTTTTGGTCTTGGTATTATTAGTTCTCTTTTGGTATTTTTGATTTACTACTTCATGCTTCATTTTGGTGTTGAGATAAAAATTGCACGTTCTATCTTTTTTGTTTGTTTTTCTGTATATATTCTAGTTATAGCTTTTTCATTTAGAAGTTTATATAAACCGATATTTTCATATAATCCATTTTCAAATAAAAAATTAAATATAGCTATTACTATTGGAATCATTATTTTAATAGCTACAATGTCTATACCTTTTATGCGTAACCTTTTTGACATAGCCCCAATGCCTTTTTCTTGGATGTGGCTTATTGTTTCTTGGGTAATATTAAATGTTGCATTAGTAGAATTCGCTAAATGGATCTTTAGATATAGAGTAAAAATTTCTAATAAAAAATTATCCTAATAATAAATACAAATTTAGTTATTATTTTTAATATTATGACAAAATATTTTTTAAACTCAGGTGGAATAAGAAATAATACAGAAGGAGGAAAGAAATTTTTCACTGAAGCAGTAAAAGATTTAGGTGATATTCCAAAGGTATTATTATGTCTTTTTGCTTACCCTCGTGGACACTGGGAAAGGAAGTTTAGTGAAATTGAAAAGCAATCTCTGTGTTAATAATTATGTTATAATAAAAGTGTTGAATATTTATTAATGGAAATTAATATTAAAAATAAATTATGTTTATCTTTAGAAAAAAAATAGTTTTTATACCTCTTATTTTAATAGGTGTAATATTGGTAATTGTATTTTTAAAATCAAATAATAATGATTTATCTTTTGAGAAAGAAACAATTTCTCTTTCTTCTATGGTTCAAATAGTAAATGAGACAGGTATAGTAAAATCTTCTGAGAGTGTTGATTTGTCGCTTGTGCAATCTGGTAAGATAATATCTGTTCCTGGTTTTAAAGGAAAAGTTGTTTCAAGTGGAGAGATTATTGTCCAACTTGACTCAAAGGATGTACAAAAGTCTATTAGAGATGCAGAAACAAGCTTAGAAAATGCAAAATTATCTCTTGAAAAAATAAAAATTCAACAATCTGTAGAAAATATAAATTCTGATTTAGTAAAAGCTTATGATGATGGTTTTACTGCTGTTTCAAATGCATTTTTAGATTTATCTCCTACTTTAACAGGACTCAATGACCTTTTTGCAGAACAATATTTATCTGATAATGATGCAAGGATGATTGGTAAAACAGCACAAGATTATAGAAATAAAGCAGAAAATTCATATTACATTGCCCAAAAATCTTATTCTATAAATGAAAAAATTTACAGAAAGATGAGTCGTGATTCTAATAATGAAGATATTGATAACATCATAAATGAAATATACACAACGACAAAACTAGTTTCTGATGCTATTAAAGATTTTCGTAATTAT
>Ga0172381_10006718_pt1 | contig 11491 bp, 14 predicted proteins | sample Leawel6488metaG_FD_119754 | JGI IMG/M metagenome (GOLD analysis project Ga0172381, IMG submission 119754) | Leachate microbial communities from a municipal landfill in Southern Ontario, Canada - Leachate well 64-88 metaG | ecosystem: Engineered > Solid waste > Landfill > Unclassified | place... | reverse complement strand
TGAAGCTCAAACAAAAGAGAAACTTATCTTTTACAGACTTCTTAATGAACTTCTAAATATAGTGCCAACCAGAGCATATACCTTTGGCAGACCAAGAAAATCTTTGAGAGATATGATTTTCTCTTGCATGATTAAGATTTACAATAATACTTCATCAAGAAGAATAATCTCTGATTTGAAACTTGCACAACAAGCACATTATATTCAAGATGTTCCTCATTTCAATACTTTATTGAACTATTTTGAGGATACGGGGATGTCAATACTTCTCCCGTATTTGATTAGCGTTTCAGCCTTGCCTTTAAAACATGTGGAGGAAAGCTTTGCTTTGGATAGCACAGGCTTTGGAACACACAGATTTGACAGATGGCTTGACATACGAGCAAGTCCAGATTCAAAGAAAAGAGGTTGGAGAAAATGCCATGCAGTTTGCGGAGTCAAAACAAACATAATAACAAATGTCCAGATAACAGATGGAAAATCGGCAGATTCCCCTCAATTTAGTCCTCTGCTCATTCAGGCAACACATTTGTTCAATGTCAAAGAAATAACTGCGGATAAAGCCTATTCTTCAAGAGCAAATTTAGAACTTGCTAAAGAACTTGGAGCAATGCCTTATATTCCATTTAAGAAGAACGCCAAGAAGAATTCTAAGGGTTCTCCTACTTGGTCTAAGATGTTTGATGTTTTCACAAAAAATTATTTTGAATTTGCAAAACACTACCATAAGAGAAGCAATATTGAATCATGTTTTGCTATGATTAAAAGAAAGTTTGGTGACTTTGTAAGATGCAAGTCTGAGAAAAGTCAAGACAATGAAATACTCTGCAAGATTCTTACCCATAATATCGTGTGTTTAATACATGAAATATTTGAATTAAAGATAGAGATAGATTTCAATGACATAGCAAAGACCCTTCCTGCACAAAAAGTGGTTTAGTTTATGTGCAAATCTGGTACAATAGGTTTTTTTGAAGTTCAAGCCAATAAAATTCTATTTGGATTCAAAAAATCTTTTATATAACTCTGAAGTAGCCCGTTCGTCTCCAGGACAAATTGTTTCAACAGTGCTGTGGCATGAAGCACACGGAATTCCCGCCCAGATTTCAGGAACTCCTTTCTTTGCCAAACTTTTATTATCTGAAGGACTAACAGCCCACACATGCATATAATCCTGGTCGTAAAACTGTCCGCACATTTGATGAAAAACTCCTTTCCTTGATTTTTTAGTAGCCGCCAAATCTCTCAAATGTCTCACAAAATAAGGGTCATTTCCTTTTATATTCCCATCAACAGCAACTCCAAGCCCAACTTTTGCCGCACTTTTTACGTCCATTGCAGTTAAATCATGCCCATAAGGAGCAACAGTTACATCTCCCACAATAGACATGGAATTTTTGTACATCTTATATTTTTCAGTCTCTTTAATTCTTCTTTTTTCTATTCTTTCCTGAGCCTCAATCATTTTTTCCAAGAATATTTCAAAAAAAGGCCCATTTGTACCTGCAGGAGGAGGCTCATAAATTTCTTCATTATCACTAACCCAGACTATAGAAGTACGTTCTGGATTTTTTGCATTAAGTATTGCATCAACTGAAGAAAAAGCACCGGTTCTATCATCATGCCCGTAACCGACAAGAAGATTTAATCCTCCAATAGAACGCATTTTGTTAACGGGAACCGCCCAAAGCTGAGAATTTGAAAAATCATCAACATGGTCAAACTTAAGCCTATTCAGCAAACCTAAAACATTTTCATCTCCAGCAATAATTTCAAGAGATTTTTCCGGAGCCAAAACACGTTCAGGATTCCAATCGCTGGTATCAATATGAGCGGAACTTACTCCAACAAAACCTGGAAATTTAATTTCTCTCCTTTTGCGATTTTTATCAATTGTATATCCGATAACATCAACATGCCGCCCAATCCAATATGGAACTATAATTCCCCCGTGCGGAATTGTCGATAATCTCACTCCGAGATAATTGAAAGTTTCAGAAATCATTTCTTCAACTCTTGCCGGGCGCTGTTTAAGTTTCAAGCATGGAGCATCTGCATGAGAGTTTACAACACGAAATCCATCGGTAATTGGTTTTGTGCCTTCCCGGACAATAATCATGCTTGACTGCTGCCACGGATCCACAAAAAAATATTTTTTTCCTGCTGAAGGCTTGTCATCAAAAATTTCCCTTTTTTCAAATCCTTTTTCAGAAGCCAAATTTGCAAAATATTCAACAGCTTGAAATGGTAATTTAACTCTATCGTGAAAATCAATTATTTTTTCAACTCTTTGTTCTAATAAAGCCCTATCTTTTCCAAGGTTAGAAAGGGAAGGAAAAACCCTAGTATCATCAATAGTTAAAAGAGTTTCAAAGGAACCATCAGGAATCTTCATTATGCTATAATCAAAAAATGATTTATAAACATTCTTTCACTGAAGGATATAATTAAAATACCTATGGCCCCGACGGGATTCGAACCCGCGACACCTAGATTAAAAGTCTAGTGCTCTAGCCAGGCTGAGCTACAGGGCCATACTGTTTTGACAGTCTTTAATCTTCACAGTATATTCTATATTTTCGCTTTTTAGTTTATAAAACTTCACCTTATAAACTCATTTAATATATCCGTAAATTCTTCAGAAGAAGTAAGTCCTGAAAATTGTTTTACAATTTTTCCGTCCTTAAATATTATAAATGTTGGAATTGAACTCACTCCAAATTTTTCCGCAATTTCCTGATTTTCCGAAATGTCTACTTTTCCAATTTTTATTTTTCCCTTAAATTTTTCATTCAATTCTTCTACAACTGGAGACATCATAGTGCAAGGCATGCACCATTCCGCGAAAAAATCAATTAAAACTAGTCCTTTTTTATAAAATGTATCAAATTCTTTTAATGTTAATTCTGGAATGCTATTTGGCATTTTTTATGTATGAAAATAAGTTTTATAAGGATTGTGTTTTATGATGCTTTTATATTAATTTGTTTTCCAAATTTTTTTTCTTGTCCTTTTTGATTAATTTAATCCCAAAATCAAGTGCATATATTCCCGCACCTGCTAAAGCCGTAACCAAAACATAAGTGTTCAGGGCATAATCTACCATTCCTTTTATAGTTGATTCATCAATCATGTTTCTTAAAGATAAAGGTGGTTTTTAAAAATTATTGTAGTGCAATTTATTTACAAGTGTAATTTCCTCTAAATGCATTCGCTCCATCCGCAAGCATCATTAGAACACTTTCCACCTTTGCATCCTTCCGCATGAATTTTTAGAGCACCGCAATCCGGGCAAGTATTTTCTCTGTCAGGATTATTTATTGCTCCAGAAGAACTTTTTATGCCTGATTCTATTTTTTCATTTCTTCCGTTGTTTTCGTTTTCTTTAAAAAATTGTCCTCTATATCCTTTTTTTATTTCTTGAACATGCTTTCCGCGGAATAAATCTATTGCTCTAATCATTGCCTGGGAGCAAGAACCCATTTCAACTAAGTCGTTTTTCTTAGGACAGCCTATTGCTCTTAGATGTTTGGAAATTTTATCTAAATATCTATCTTGGTCGTTTACATTATGCAGAGCAACAGAAGTCATTATTCCTGCTGAAGCAGTCTGTGCATTTCCACATCCCCCAGGAGGATTCATTGAATTGAATATCTCTACAATCTTGTGATTTTTATCGTAATCAACCGTAACAAAAAGTGGACCACATCCCGTGGACATTTCGTATGTTACTCCTTGAAGCCCAATTACCCCCGGGATATTTCTTCCGCGAAGATTTTTATTTTCAACTTTTTTTTCTAATCCCTTATTTTTAGGAAATAATCTAAGCGTTGTTTCTAAAAGCTGATTGTCTCTACTTCCATCTCTATATGCGGTTATCCCTTTTAGTCCCATTTCATGAGCCTTTAGATAAATTTCTTGTATTTGTTCTCGTGTTGTTTCATTAGGAGTGTTTACTGTTTTGCTTACAGCATTATCCACATTTTCTTGAAACGCTTGCTGAATCTTTATATGCTGTTCTGGAGAAATATAATGTGCCGTTATGAATATCCTTTCTATTTCTTTTTTTATTTTTTCCGGAATCGGAGCTTCATGAATGCTCGTACCAGTTTCTATTAATTTTCCAAGAATTTCTTTGTCATATATTTCTACTTTTTTTAAATAATTTTCAAATTCTCTATCTACTTCAACTAAATCTTTTCCAATTGAACTTTCAACTTTTCTTGTATTGACAAGTGCGTAAATTGGTTCAATCCCTTGGGATGCAGCAGCAATTACTGCGGTGGTTCCGGTTGGAGCAATAGTGGTTGTGGTGGCATTTCTTATTGGTTCTCCAAATTTGTATATGCTTTTATCAAAATTTGGAAAAGCTCCTCTTTCTTTCGCGAGTTCCCTTGAAGTTTCTTTGGAAACTTGATTAATTATTCCCATGACTTTCCTCGCTTCCTCGCATGCTTCTTCGCTATTGTAACTTATTCCTCTCTTTACTAGATAATGAGCAAATCCCATGACACCGAGCCCTATTTTCCTATTTGCTTTTGTGACTTTTTCTATTTCCGGAAGAGGATATTTGTTTCTGTCAATAACTCCATCTAAAAATCTTGTTCCCGTTTGAATTGATTCTTTCAGAACAACTTCATCTAAAGTTCCATCTTCTTTTACATGTTCCGCAAGATTGACTGACCCCAAGTTGCAACTCTCGTAAGGAAGAAGCGGCTGTTCTCCGCACGGATTTGTACTCTCAATTCTTCCAACCTCTGGTGTGGGATTGTATTTATTTATTGTATCTATAAATATAATTCCAGGTTCTCCATTCCTCCATGCTCCCTCAACTATCGGGGAAAAAATTTCTCTTGCTTTAATAAACAATTTTCCATCTTCCACTTTCCCAATAACCTTTCCATCCTCTTTCCTCACAATAGATTTTTCATCCTTGGAAATATCCCAATATAATTGATGATAATCTCTTCTTCCTAATTTTATATTATCTGTCCTATTTCTGGCATTGTTTACCGTATACTCTTTTCCTTTTCTAGGATCCTGAAGGAGAATGTAAGAATTTTCTCTTACCGCTTTAATGTGCTCATCAGTGAATGCAATTGATAGATTAAAATTATCCATTATTCCTTCTTCTCTTTTTACAGTAATCCAATCAAGCGCATCTGGATGGTTTGCTTCCATAATCCCCATATTTGCCCCTCTCCTCTTTCCTCCCTGTTTTATAGTATCTGTACTAGTATCGAACGTTCTAAGAAAAGATATTGGGCCTGGAGTGTAGCTTGCTGTAGAGTGTATATACGCCCCATTTGGTCTTAAATTTGAAAATGAAAATCCCGTCCCGCCCCCCGATTTATGGATTATTGCAGTTTTCTTGACTGTCTCAAAGATTTCTTCCATACTGTCTCCTATAGGAAGAACGAAACATGCTGACAATTGCTGCAAAGTTCTTCCAGCGTTCATCAGCGTAGGAGAATTAGGAATAAATTTTCTATTTTCCATGATATTAAAATAGTGTTCCTCCCAATATTTTGCCTTTTCACTTTCTCCGGCGAGAGAATAAAGTTCTTTTGTAGAATAATTCTTTTTTATCCTATCCCTAAATTCTGGTTGATACAAAACTTCTGCAGAAGCAATATCTTTTGCAACTCTTCTAAACATATCTTCTCCAGTTTCAAGGAGTTTTCCTTTTTCATTCTTTTTTAAATATCTTTTTTCTAAAACGCTAACTGCTGTTTCTGGGATGTCTAAATTATCCTCCAATCCCCCCGAATATTTCGCCATTTTATAATTCTCTTAACTCCTCTTTAAAATCATTTAGGTTCTCGAATTCTCTATATACGGATGCAAATCTTATGTACGCAATGTTGTCTATTTTTCTTATTTTTCTCATTACCATTTCCCCTATAATTGAACTTTTTATTTCTTTTTTTCCTTTTTTTCTTATTTGCTCTTCTATTTCGTTAACTATTCTTTCGATAATTTCTTTTGAAACGGGTCTTTTTTCAAACGCCTTATTCAATCCCGTTTCAATTTTTTCTCTTTTGAAAATTTCCCTTCTTCCATCCTTTTTTATAACATAAATTTCCGATTTTTCTATTTTTTCGTATGTGGTGAATCTTTTTTTGCATATTAGACATTCTCTCCTTCTTCTTATTCCTTCAGGAGAGCTTCTTTTATTTGTTACTTTAAAAGATTCGTTGGAACAATATGGACATTTCATAATTCAATTAACATACAACAGGTTGTATATACTTCTTTTTATTATTCCACCAGTTGTATTCAACGAAAAACTGATATTCAAAAGAGTATTTAAACTTTAATCATCACTAAAAAGTAAAAAGACTTAAAAATACTTAATTCTTAAAATTATAAAGGAGGTGGAATATGACTTCATTCGCGATAACAGAACTTGCTAATGCTTTGGGAATAGAATACAGTGCATTGATTTTATTGCTTATCTTGGTTATAATTTGGTCAGCAATATGGAAATTTATGGCATTGTGGAAATCCGCTAGAAAAGGTTCTTTAGCCTGGTTTATTGTACTGGGAATATTTAATACATTAGGAATATTGGAAATCCTTTACATCTATGTATTCTCTGAAAGAAAATCTAACAAGCCAACTAGATTCAAGAAAAAAAGAAGATAATTTTTTATTTTTTTTATTTTAAATTACTTCTATTTTGTTTGAAGTCTTCGGTTTATTTATAAACTCTTTTTTATATCTCACTCTATGGCTAATGAAAAAAAATTCATACTCGTTTCGATAGATGACAAGAGATCAAAAAAGATTGCAGAAGTTCTTGGAAACAAGACTTCTAAAAAAATAATTGATCTTTTGGCAGAAACTTCAGAATTAAGTGAAAAAGATATTTCTGATAGTCTTAATCTTCCACTAAATACTATTGAATACAACTTAAAAAAATTACTTAGCTCTGAAATGGTTGAAAAAACAAAAAACTTTTTCTGGAGCAAAAAAGGAAAAAGGATTCCCATGTATCGGCTATCTGGCAAATCAATTATTATTTCTCCTAAATCAAGCAAGATATCTTCAAAAATAAAATCTCTTTTACCCGCAATTTTAGTTTCTGGAATTGGCGCGTTTATTATTAAGATTTTCTCCAGTGAACCAAAGTTCATACAAGATGCTTCTGAAGAAGCAATGCTTTTCTCTGCACAAAAATCTTCAGAAATGGCAATTACTCCAACAGGAGTGAACTTTATATCTCTCTATTCTGCTCAACCATGGATGTGGTTTTTAGCAGGTTCTCTTTTAGTTATTGCAATCTTTGCATTTTTTAATTGGAGGAAATTATGAATAAAATATTTTTTTCTAATGAAAAAAACATAGAGGAAATTATGAAATTAAAATTTAAAATAGCTAAGCAGAAGGCACACGTCCAAGCTTGGCCATGTGAAAGGAGGTATAGCAAATATTAAATGGAAAAATCAATAAAAATTACACTTATTATTGTATTGGGAGTTCTTTTGTCAGTATTAATCATTTCAAATAGTTTTGGAAATCTTTTTCAAGGACAAGGAAAAACTGTTAGCGCGGAAGGAATTTCAGAAGTGAAAGCAATGCCAAACTTAGTTTCTGTTTATTTCAATGTAGAAACAAAAGCAAAAACAAGTGAAAACGCAACAAGATTGAACGCAGAGATGGTTAATGAATTAAAATCTAATCTAATTGCCAAGGGTTTTGATGAAGAAAAAATAACCACCCAAAGCTTTAACGTTTATCCAGATTACGAATGGACAAATGGAAAGCAAGTGGACAATGGATTCGTTGCAACCCATTCTATAAAAGTAGAAATGAGTGCGAGTGAATCGGAGAAAATAGGGCAGGCTATTGATGCTGGAGTTTCTGCTGGTGCAGGAATAAGTTACATCAACTTCGAATTGACTCAAGAAAAGCAAAATGAATACAAGGCTGAAGCAATAAGTTTAGCTGCTCAAGATGCAAAAATAAAAGCACAAGCAACCGCTTCAGGATTGGGGCAAGAAATTGGAGAGCTAGTCTCTGTTCAATCAGATGATTTTGGATACTATCCTTGGAATGCTTATTCTGGTTCAGGAAGGGCGGAAGACGCTGTATCTGCAAAAGTAGAAGCAACAAGTATTACTCCAAGTGAGCAAGAAATAACTGCCAGGGTAACAGCAGTTTTCAAATTGAAGTAGTGGTTATTTTATAGTAATTCTTTTATACTACTTCTTTTTATTTTTTTCATGAACAACTTAGCAGTTTATGATGGAGAGCAAGGAACCTTTAAATTTGATGTAGAAAAATTAAGAAAAGCTGGATTAGAATTAAATGTGCTTCGTGATTCCAATTTTGAAAAACCATCCTCTAATCTCGCCTTACATTTATTAATTTTTAAAGCCTTCAAAAACTATTTTACAGAAGAAAAGATTATTTATTTTGATGCAATTGATTGTTACTATGAGTCATTAAAATTAGCTTCAAATTTAGTGGATAAAATAAGAGCAAATAATTATTTTTTGCCTCTCCCCATAAACCCAAATAAATTTACCCAGGAACAAATATTGGATTTTTATCAAAAGGAGAATTTTAACCCTTTACTTGGAATGCTGGCATTTATAGAAGATAAGTACACTAAAAAATTTGAAAAAAAATAAAAATAAAAAAAATTCTATTTCGAAAATTTTACTTTCCGCAGCCACAAGTTCCGCCGTTTGTTGCTCCGCAAGTTGAAAGCCCGCAATTGCTTTCAGCTGTACAAGAGTTTCCACAGCTCGAACAAGTCTTTTGATTTGTTGTTGGTATGCTTTGGCTTTCTGGAAGAGCATTAACCACTGCAACTCCTGCAATAGCTAAAATTCCAACAAATACCGCGGCAATTATCCACAAGTTCATTTTTTTATCCTCCCTAGTGTATTTAATTAAATTCTTAAAAGAAACTTTTATTATATTCGCTTTGGAGAAACTAGTTTCACCTTATAGATTTTAATACAATAATATTATTCATTCCTCTTCTTTTTCTCTCAACGAGCTGTTTTGATTCTAATTTATCAAGCAATCGAGTAATTCCAACTTTTCCAATTTCAAGTCTTTCCATTAGCGTTTTTTGGAAGATTGCCCCGTTTTCATTTTGAAGCATTGTTATAACTTTTTTTTCTAAAGCATCAAGCCCCGCCAAGTCTATTTTTCTTTTTTTGTCCTTGACTTTTTTTATCACAATTCTATCTTTTGGCTTGTTAAAAATGAGCACCAATCCTATTACAAGGATTATTGCTGCCACAGCGAGGCTAAGCCAGGTTTGTATTGCAATTGTATCATACATTGAACAAGTAGTTCCATGGGTACAAGTGTCCGCAACAATATCTTTCAATCCTTTGTTAAAAATAAAAATTATAATTCCAATTACAAAAGATATTCCCACAATTAAAAATCCGACATGTTTGTTTTCCAATTTAAAACTATCCTCGTCCTTGCAGATACAAAATCCGAAGATTTTGCATAATGGGCCTGGAGGGAATCGAACCCCCGTCACCCGGTATCTCCATTAGCATTTTTCTGGAGCCGAGTATAATGAGCCATTATACGACAGACCCGTCAATAATTTTTGGAATTTCTTCCAAATCCCTACAAGTTAATATAAATATCCTATTTCTCCCGATTAAAAATTTATCTTTTTTAGGCGTTTTATGGCATATAAGGAAACCCAAGGTGCAAGAACAATCTTCTAAGTACTTATTTAGCTGTTTTACCTCCGAACCTGATATTTCTTTGTTTTTATAATTTTTTATTTCCACAACAATCTTTTTGTCCTTTCTTTCAAGAATAATATCCGCAAAACCCCTTTTGGTCCTGACTAGTCTATTAACTTGTCCGTATCCCGATAATTTTATTGCAATTTCCTCTTCAAAATATTTTGACTCTTTTTTAACTTGTTTAAGAACTGCTCCATGAATATTTCTTCTTTCAAAAGGGTAAGGGATATTTGCATTTTGATAGGCTTCAAGTATCCCTTTAGGGAATATTTGTTGGACATGTGTTTTGCAATTTTTATTCACTTCTCTTTGGGTTGCTAGAGGATTATTTTTTAGATATTCAATAATCTGTTTTTGTTTCTTCAAAGTTCTTTTCTTATGATTATATATTTCTTTTATGCCTGATTTTTTGTAAATTTCTTCAACATTTTTGAAAAGATGATATGGTTGTGTTTTTGTTTGTTTAGCTATTTCAGAGACACTAATTAATGGATTCTCTTTAACTAAATCTATAATCAATTTTTCTCTTTTTTCCCTAGTCCTGCTTTTCAATTGGGTATTTATTTTTCTAGGATAATCTATTCCTGCTTTCTGATAGGCTTCCCCAATATTTTTAAAAGCGCTTGCAACATTTATTTTGAACTTTTTTTTAATAGACTGACAACCAACACCAGGATTTTTTTTGATATGCCCTAAAATGAGTTGTCTTTTTTCTTCTTTAGTTTTCTTATCAAAAGTCCTTGGAGGATTAATTTCCGCTTCTTCAAAAGCATCCTTAAGAGTTTTGAATATTCTTTCTGGGTGGATTTTGGTTTTTTGCCTAATCTCCTTATAAGTTGCATTAGGATTTTTCCTTATAAATTCTAAAAGAATCTCTCTTTGATTTAGCATGGTTAAAATAGGATACGGTTTTATTTAAATGTTTTCATTTACCTACGCACCCAACACATTTCTATCAGAAATCTCACTTAAATATCTTTTTATATAAACTCAAACCTTCCAATTTTTTCAATAGAGAAAAATCTATTTTATTCCCTTGATTTCTTCAATTTCTTCGTCAGAAATAGCGCAGCCCTTGAATTTCAGTGCATAAAGCATAGCGTCAAGAATTTGTGGTTTCTTTACTTTTATTAATCCTTTCTTATATGCTACATAGATTAATTCAGTAGAGCGAATGAACTTGAATCCTTTAACAAACTCCATGCTTTTTTTATTCATCCTTATTCCAGTATGCAGTTTATTCTGCAGTAGTTTGATTAAATTTTCCGGGCTTTCTCCAAGAACTCGTGTTGTTCTTTCATCCACCACGATAATATTTTCTATTTTTTTCTCAGTTAGTATTTTGCTAAGAGCTAAACATGAAGCTTCTCCTTTTCCTATTAATTCAACATTTCTTTTTTCGGAATAAAATAAGTCATTTGCTTCTCTCAACATTTTTTGAGTTTTTTCAGAAACTATGCTCTCTTTTATTCCCAAAGAAGAAGGCATTTCCAAAACTCCATCTTCCAAAAGTTCCTGCATATTAAGAGCTTCTAACTCAAATCTTTTGCTGGTTAAGGGTTTGTCTATTATTTCCTCTTTTACCTCTTTTGTTATCACAAATCTTCCATTGAATGCTTTTTTTAATTCTCTTATCTCTTGAAATAATCCATTCATTGAAAAGCTAATCAAAGTGCTTGAATCAAAAAGAAGTGCTTTTTCTCTCATTCAAAAAACCCCACAGCAAGTTTAACTCTTGAACGGACATTTAATCCCGT
>Ga0172381_10006717_pt1 | contig 11492 bp, 7 predicted proteins | sample Leawel6488metaG_FD_119754 | JGI IMG/M metagenome (GOLD analysis project Ga0172381, IMG submission 119754) | Leachate microbial communities from a municipal landfill in Southern Ontario, Canada - Leachate well 64-88 metaG | ecosystem: Engineered > Solid waste > Landfill > Unclassified | place... | reverse complement strand
TTTTATCGAAGTGACAAGGATCAAATTCACCTCCCAGCCACTCCATATAGCCTTCATACTCTTCATGATGGGGTTGCTTTAGTATCTCGATCATTTCTGAATATCCTCCTGCTCCACCGCAATCTTCCGGCGGGCCGTTCATCTCTCCCCCTATACATTGTGCGTATTTTACATTGCCGTCTTTCGGGAGAATCTTCTCTAAAATAATTTCATGCTCCCATGAATCGCCAAAGTCATATTCATATATTATTTTTTCCTTTTCTCTCTTCAATAAATCTGATACTCGCATGCTTGAATAATCTACATTGTTCATCTCTTCCCATAAGTCGTCGTCCCGCATTCTAACCGTATAAAATGTTTTGTTTTTTATAAACTGATGCAAATGTGAGTCTGACCAACCCATTGTTGTTTGGATTATTTCGTGAAAATCTGACAATAATAAATCTGATGGGATTAAAATTCTTCTCCATATTTTGGGTTTAATCCACTTTAAGGCAATTTGAATTTGATAGGTTTGATTTGCCATTTTTATTCAAATATAGCAAAAATGGTAACACAACCCTTTTTAACCATTCGTCGGGACCGTAAAAATAAATTTACTCCCTTTTTCAAGAATACTTTCAACGCTTAGAGATCCACCATTTCGCTGAACAAAGTCTTTGCAAAGCACAAGCCCTAAACCGGATCCTTTTTCATTGCTCGTACCATAAGTGGAATGGAACTGACTATCTGTAAGTAATTTATCTACCATTTCCTGAGACATGCCTACTCCATTGTCTGCAATCTCTGTTTTTATGAGACCATCCTGCTCAGAAATGTTGATACTGACTAATCCTCCTGTCTGGGTAAATTTAATGGCGTTGGAAAGCAGGTTACGAATCACCAGATTAATCATATCGTAATCTGCATAAGCAATAAAATTTGTGTGTGCCTCAAACTGAATGTGGATTGATTTTTGTCCTGCTGCGCCAGAAAGTAATGCGATGTTTTCGTGTATCAATTCGTTTATGATGATAGATCTTGGATTATAAACGATTTCACTTCGTTGAGATCTTGACCAGTTCAGTAAATTTTCCAGCAGGTAAAAGGTGTTTTTTGACATGTCTTTTAATTCATTGAGAAGATTGGCCTGCATATCGGGATTGACCTGTATATCACTGGTTAGAAGTTCGATGATCTGCATAAAACTGCCAATAGGTCCACGAAGATCGTGCGAGATAATAGAAAAAAGTTTATCTTTGGTAACAAGCAATTCCTGTAATTGCAGTTCTGCTTCTTTTTGCTTGCTGATATCAATATGAGTACCAATAGCCCGAATAGCTTTGTTATCTTTATCTCTCTCGATAATTTTTCCATGGTCCAAGACCCATTTCCAGTTGCCGGAACTGTCTTTTATTCTGAAAACACTCTCATAATAATCCGTATTACCTTTTAAGTGATTATCAAAGATCTCCAAGACTTTGGCTAAATCATCGGGATGGATAAGTTCCTGCCACTTATATCCTTTATTTGCTAATTCGTTGGGTTCATAGCCAATCATCGTATAACAGGTATCGGTAAAGTAAACTTCACCTGTTTGGAGGTTCCAGTCCCACATTCCTTCTCTTGCCCCGCTCAATGCAAGCCTTAAGCGTAGTTCACTGTTTTGAAACTGATTGAGGTAGATCTTTCGTTCAAGCGCATTGGCTATATCATTTGTTACTGTTAGGAGCAGGTTGATTTCATCTTCCGCCCAGATTTTATGCTGCACGCATTCATCAAAACCGACAAATCCCCAAAGGTGGTTTTGCAGATAAAGCGGGTAAATCAAAATTGATTTAATATGCTGAGGTGCCAATACATCAATAAGGTCCTGTGGTAGTTCCTGAATATTTTCTGAGAAAATACGGCCTTCCTGGTTTAAAATTTTCTTCCAGGAAGGAACTTTATCAAAAGGAAGTCTCTGGAGTTCCTCTTTTTTCCCTGCAATTCCTTCGTTGCACCACTCATGGGTATTGCTGGTGAACTGTTCATCTGCTGTATTTTCAAATATATAGACGCGACTAACGTTCGAGTGCTCGCCTACTAACTTTAAAACAGTATTAATGATGTGGTCAAAATCTCCTGGCTTATTCAGAAACTGTGCAACATCTGCGAGCAGTTTTTGTTGCTGGTTGAGATATTTTAACTTCTCTTCCATCATTTTTCTCTTAGTAATGTCCGTTGCAGCGGATAGCAGGTAAGAATTCTTTTGAATCTCGATTCCTTCCAACGAAAATAGACAGACAATGAGCTTTCCGGACTTTGTTCTGAACGTGACTTCCCCCTCTGCTTTTCCATCTTTCCTGAACCGGTCAACGACTTTCTCTCTCTGGGCATAATCATAGAATAAACCCAGTTCCTGAACACTTTTACCGGAGAGTTCTTCCAATGAATATTCAATGGTTTCCATAAAAGCACGATTGGCATTAAAAATAATACCGGAATCAACCGTACTGATAGCCATCATTATCTGAGAATTATTAAATATGCTAAAAAAAACACCCTTGGAAAAATGTTCTGCGGACAGATTGGTACAGACTGCAGCAATAACGTTCTCTTCATTCCACCAGCCAACATAAAATTTGGTATCAACCGGAATCGTTTCGTTTGCTTTTGTTGTAAACGGATATGGACATGAGGCGATATCTCCTTTTATTGCCAGAGGAATTATGACACTTACTTTTTCCTTATACTGCAACGGATAAACAGTAAGAATGTTTTTTCCTTTCAACTCCTTGACAGAATAGCCCAATATAGAATTTACGGCAAGGCTTATCTCAATAATATCTCCATCCATATTTAATATGAATAAGAAATCAAGTTCATCATTCAACAACTCTTTAAGTTGGCTTTCAGAAATAAAATTCATTAAATTCTAAATAGAGCGTTATAAAATCACGATCGAAATAAATTGATTGTAAATGTAACTAAAATATTATAAGATAACATCTAATCCGGAGGTGGCTTCCAAGAAAAATGATTACCTTTAGGACAAATTAAATAAATCAATTATGGAAGATACTGATGTTAGGCAGGACTTTTTTGAAAGCGGTGCAAAAAAGTGGCTTCGAGCTGACTTTCATTTACATACTCTGGTAGCCTTTAATCGCAAGCAGTGGTTGCCGAATGGAACTCAGAACGAAAACTATAACGATACAGATGGAGAACTGTTTAAGGTTATCATTAAGCGCCATGGAATTCATACAACTTTAAAATCATGATAAAACAAATAAGCAACATTTGTTGCATCGGAGCCGGCTACGTTGGTGGCCCTACGATGGCTGTTATAGCGCAAAATTGTCCCGACATAAAAGTTAATGTTGTGGATGTTAATCCGGATAGAATTAACAGTTGGAATAGCGACAACTTGGATGATCTTCCTGTATACGAACCTGGACTTAAAGAAATTGTGTCAAAGGTCAGAGGAAAAAATTTATTCTTTTCTACAGATTCTGAGAAAGGCATCAATGATGCTCAGATGATTTTCATTTCGGTAAATACGCCAACCAAAACTTATGGCAGGGGAAAAGGCATGGCTGCAGACTTGAAGTATATAGAACTATGCGCAAGACAAATTGCAGAAACAGCTACAGAAGAGAAGATAATTGTGGAAAAGTCTACCTTGCCGGTAAGAACGGCTCAGACAATTAAGACTATTGTAGAAAATACCGGGAATCAGATCAAATTCCAAATCATTTCTAATCCGGAATTCCTTGCAGAAGGCACTGCTATTAAAGATCTTCAAAATCCGGGCAGAGTGCTGATAGGCGGAGATTATGATACTCCTGAAGGGCAATCTGCAATAAATGCGTTATCTGCAATATATGAAAAATGGGTTTCCAAAGACAAAATTATCAAAACAAATATCTGGTCATCCGAGCTATCCAAATTGACTGCAAATGCATTTCTTGCACAAAGGGTATCATCTATAAATGCTATAAGTGCTCTCTGTGAAAAGACCGAAGCAAATGTAGAAGAGGTCGCTAAAGCGATTGGGGCCGATAATAGAATAGGATCAAAATTTTTAACCTCTTCTGTAGGGTTTGGTGGTTCTTGTTTTCAAAAGGATATCTTGAATCTTGTATACATTTGTCATTCTCTCGGTTTGAATGAGGTTGCTGATTATTGGGAACAGGTTATTTTGATCAACAATTATCAGAGAAAACGATTTGCCGATAATATTGTCAGTTCTTTGTTTAACACGGTTGCCGGTAAAAAAATTGCATTTCTTGGATGGGCATTTAAAAAAGACACAAACGACACCCGGGAGACGGCGGCTATGTATGTTGCGGATTTGTTGCTTGAGGAGAAAGCTCACATCTATGTCTACGATCCAAAAGTAAGTCCGGTGCAAATGTATAGCGATATCAATTATCTTGCATCCCGCCCGGAAGAGGAGAACGGGTCTCTTTTAACTCCTTTAACTGATCCTTATGAAGTTTGTGATGGTTCTCACGCGGTTGCTATTTTAACTGAATGGGACGAATTCAAAACTTATGACTGGCAGCGAATATACAACAATATGAAAAAACCGGCATTTGTTTTTGATGGGAGAAACATAGTAGACGCAGAAAAGCTGAAAAAAATCGGATTCAAAGTGTATCAAATTGGAAAGTTCTGCCAGGTGAATTAGCAGATATGTAATAATCAACCATTTGCACTTATTGTTTATAAATAATTGGCCACCAGCAAGATACTATCAACGCTGGCAGCGCTGATAGTAAAATAAAAAATGAAAAAGTCTATATTATTGATTTTCTCTTTATTATGCGCTTTAGTATCATTTTCGCAAGGCCGGACATTCAATGCAAGCATAGAGACTACCGGATTAGCCGGGACAAAGGATAATCTTCCTTTTTGGTTTACAAATAACCAGCTTGGTAAATATTCCACCTCTGCAAAATGGCAGGAGCTTACCGAAGGGAAACTTTCCGGGCTTATCTCACTTACCGAAAAAATAGAATTAAGCTATGGCGCCGACCTTGCGTTTTTGGTTACGGATAAAAATACCGATGCAAAAGTTATTCAGGCTTGGGCCGGTCTTTCCGGAAAAATAATAACATTTAAGGCCGGAGCCTTTGCCGATGAAGAGGTTCTATGTGGATTGTCGGCAAGTAATGGCAATATAGTCCGCTCGCTCAATTACCGCCCCTATCCTATGATAAGAGTTTCAACATCGGGTTTTATTCCTTTGTGGTTTGCAAAAAAATGGTTTCGCTTTAAAGCCGAATATGACGAAGGAATGCTATACGATGACCGTGTAGTTAATCATCCACACCTGCATCACACTTTGCTTGCCGGTCAGTTTTTGACCGGTAAAACATTCCGGCTCTCATTCGAAATGAATCGTTATGTGTTCTGGGGAGGAAATTCTGCGCAGTACGGGCACTTACCGGACGGTTTTGGAAGTTATTTCCGCTATATATTAGGTCTGCAGGGAAATTCCGACTTTCTGGAAACGGATCAGGATAATGTTGCAGGGAACCAGTTGGGTTCATACCTGTTTATTGCAGAGAAAGATCTGGAGAGCTATCAACTGCAAATACGAATCAGCCATCCTTTTGAAGACCGTTCCGGAATGGAGTTCTACAACTTTAAGGATAACATATACTCCTTTTACGTGAGCAAAAACAAGAAGGGTTCCCTTGTAGATGAATTTTTGTTCGAGTATCTCTATACTAAAAATCAAAGTGGCAGTATCGAACAGATATCCGGTCGCCTGAAACACCCCAAAGGCGGGGACAGTTATTTCAATCATGGAATTTATCGTACCGGGTTTTCCTATCATGGATACTGTATGGGTACCCCGCTGTTTTATCCACTTGTAAAAAACGCAGACGGTACCATTGTCGGCATTGGAAACAACCGCGTTTCTGCCTTTCATGCAGGAGCTAAAGGTTACTTAGCAAAGCAGGTCACCTGGAAAACCATACTTACCTATTCACGGAATTTTGGTACATACTCCACTCCATACAATCCGGTCCGCAAACAGTTTTATTCGCTTGCCGAATTCAGTTGGAAAAGCAAGTCCTGTCCGATCGCCATTTCCACTCTTATGGCGGCCGATTTTGGTGATCTGACCGACGACCAGTTTGGATTAGGACTCACATTTAAATGGCAGTTATAACTCTTCCAGCGCAGTTATGTCTGCAAATATTTGATTACTAATTAAATGCTAACTGCGCTGGGCTAACTGCACTGGCAGAGTTGAATTTTAAATAACAATGAACAATATTCCTTTAGTTAAAAAATCATCCGGAGACATGGAGCTCTTTTCTCCGGAGAAGCTGAAACGATCGTTGAGGCTTTCAGGGGCTGCCGATGATGTTATCGAAGTTATTGTAGAGGATATCGAATCTTGGATATACGATGGCGTTTCCAGCAAGAGTATTTACGACAGAGCTTTTTCTTTGTTGCGTAAACAGACTCTCGATGTTGCCTCTCGGTACAAATTAAAGAAAGCAATTATGGAACTCGGTCCTACCGGGCATCCCTTTGAACATTTTGTGGGACAGATCTTTAAGTTGCAGGGGTTCGACGTAGAGGTTGCACAGGTACTCAATGGGCATTGTGTTACTCACGAAATCGATGTTGTCGCGACTCGGGATCATCAACAGTACTTTATCGAATGCAAGTTCCACCATGACCCGGGAAAGAATGCCAATATCCAGGTACCGCTTTATGTTCGTTCCCGGGTAGACGATATAATCAGGATGAGAAAAGATAAGCCCCGGTTCTCCGGTTATACGTTTTTCGGCGGAGTTGTTACCAATACCCACTTTACCCCCGATGCCACCGCCTATGGAAAGTGCTCCGGCTTGCAACTGCTCAGCTGGGATTATCCGGCTGGCAACAGCCTCAAAGACATTGTCGACAAAAATAAAATATACCCGGTCACGGCACTTACTCAGCTCACAACTCCAGCTAAGCAGAAGCTTATGGAGCAAGGTGTGGTAATTTGCCGTCAGATTCTTGAAAAACCCGGGATACTGGACTTCCTGGGTCTTGACCAACGCAAAAAGCAGAGAGTAATTGATGAAGTGAAGATTTTAGTTGGATAATACGCTGCCAGGTGGATTAGCAGATGTCTGATTTACAGTTTTTTGCACTTGTCTTGTATAAGTAATTGATCAGCAACTTATTGCTAACATGACTACCAGCAGGTATATCTTACAGATTCTTCTTACAACATCGTAGTGTTCATGTGTGACTGATGCAATTTGCCTGTATGAGGCATTAGTTTCTTTATAAAGAAATTGTACAAGATCAGATATCTCTTTCATTGGAAGGTTATAAATATTTTTACCATTTGTAAATTTTTCAGTAATTAATATCAGCTCTTCGTTTGTTATTCGTAAAGGGGCTTCTGCTTCAAACTCTTCGATTTCATTAATTTTTACAAATTTATCCATAATTGCCTTATCGAGAAAATATCTTGTCTGAAAATGATTATCAAGAAAGGATGTGTCTACTGTAATATATTTTCTTAAGGGAGAGTGACCTTGGAAATGAAAGCTATAAGAACTCCATTTGAAATCAGATGGGTGTCTGCAAATTTCGGCGCGGAGTGGATTTTGTAAAATGTACAACGAATTGTCGATTATCCATGGTTCAGTAAATTTGCAAGCACTATTGAATGGGGTTTTGAAAAGTTTGTCCCTACTTCCTTTCCTTTTATTGTACCATGGGACATAAATAAGTAGCAAGCCCTTCATAAACGGGGTAAGTTGTTTTGTTTCGACCTGGAGATGTACATGATTGTTCATCAGGACAAATTCAAGAATTTTGGTGTCATATTTGTTTGCCGCTTTATCGCAACGCTTTAGAAATTCAATTTTGTCAATATCGTCATAAAATACATTGTGTTGATTATTTCCTCTGAAATATACATGGATATTTCCCTCTTGGATTCGATACTTTTTGTCATTTCTCCACATAGCTTTTTCACTTTACATTAAATTGTATAGATCTAATTTAGTTCAAGTTACTCTTGATTCAACTGCAAATCGTATAATTTTCTTTTAGGTTTAGATATTTTACTTCGGTTGGCAGTTGGATTAGTAACCGGATTAGTATATGTTTGATCTATAGCCTTTTGTGTTTGCTTAGGATAAATGATTGAGAAGCAGTTTTTTGCTAATTCGGCTGCCAGCTGTAAATAATTATTATCTTTGTTTACTTAAATTATGATTAGTATGGAACTATTTACTTCGGAAAATTATAGAGTAGCCGATATACAACTCTCTGGGTTCGGGCGAAAAGAGATTGAACTGGCCGAGTTTGAGATGCCCGGTCTGATGGCCTTGCGAGAAAAATATGGTAAACAGAAGCCTCTAAAAGGTGCCCGCATAACGGGTTCTCTGCATATGACCATCCAGACCGCTGTTCTGATTGAAACATTTGTAGAGCTCGGTGCAGAAGTTCGCTGGGTTAGCTGTAATATATATTCAACTCAGGATCACGCTGCTGCAGCTATTGCAGCCACAGGAGTTTCTGTTTTTGCGTGGAAGGGTGAGAGTCTTAAAGATTATTGGTGGTGCACTCTGCAAGCATTGAATTTTCCTGGTGGAAAGGGGCCGACCCTTATTGTGGACGACGGAGGAGATGCCACTCTGATGTGTCATTTGGGTTTTAAGGCAGAGAAGGATGATTCCGTTTTGGATGTTCCGTCAGAGACAGAAGATGAAAATGAACTTAAGGTTCTCCTCAAAAATTTGCTCAAAACAGATAAGAGCTTTTGGGCAAATCGCGTTCCTGCTATAAGGGGTGTTTCTGAAGAGACAACAACCGGCGTTCACCGCCTGTACCAGATGATGGAGGAGAAAGAGCTGCTATTCCCGGCTTTCAATGTAAATGATTCGGTAACAAAGTCTAAGTTTGACAATTTGTACGGCTGCCGAGAATCATTGGCCGACGGGATCAAACGTGCCACAGACATTATGATTGCTGGCAAGGTGGTTGTGGTTTGCGGTTATGGAGATGTAGGAAAGGGTTGTGCTCACTCGATGCGCAGCTATGGTGCGAGGGTGATTGTGACTGAGATTGATCCGATTTGTGCACTGCAGGCTGCAATGGAGGGATTTGAGGTGAAGCCTGTAGATGAGGCTCTTAATGAAGGAAATATTTATGTTACAGCTACCGGAAACAGGGATATAATAAGGATAGATCATATGGCTAAGATGCTTGACAATGCAATTGTTTGCAACATAGGCCATTTCGACAACGAGATACAGGTGGACAAGCTTAAAACTTACCCCGGCATTAAGGTCAGGAACATCAAGCCTCAGGTGGATCAATACTTCTTTCCAGAGGGTCATTCCATCTTATTACTTGCAGACGGCAGATTGGTGAATCTTGGCTGTGCGACCGGACATCCATCATTTGTTATGAGCAACTCTTTTACCAACCAGACATTGGCTCAGATAGAGCTTTGGTCGAAGAAATTTGAAGTGAGCGTATATCTTTTACCTAAACTTCTGGATGAAGAGGTGGCTCGTTTGCACTTGGAACGCATTGGGGCAAAACTGACCAAGCTGACCACGGAACAGGCCGCTTATATTGGTGTGGATGTAGATGGGCCTTACAAAGCGGATTACTACAGATATTAACACAATACGCTGGCAGGTGAGTTAGTATGTATGTGATATACAATTAATTGTACTTGCTTTTTATAAATAATTGACATGCAGTTACCTACTAACAGCTCTGCCAACTTAAAAATATTGATTCTGGATGGAGCTATGGGAACGATGATCCAGAGGTACAAACTTCAGGAGGATGATTATCGTGGTGAAAGGTTTAAGGATCACCCGATGCTTCAAAAGGGGAACAACGATATTTTATCACTGACAAAACCTGAAATTATTAAAGGTATACACAGGGAGTATCTTGAGGCTGGGGCAGATATAATTACCACAAATACATTTAATTCCAATAGGATTTCCATGGCGGACTATGGCATGGAGGGTCTGGTTTACGAATTAAATTATCAGTCGGCGCGTATTGCTGATGAGGCAATTGCAGAGTACGAGAGTGTACACCCGCATAATAAGACTCAAGAGTCGGCAGGCTTAAGCGAACACGAGCGTAATAATTGTTCTTCCAAACCGCAGGAGAAGGAGAATCCCATCCAAGGGCAAAAGTATTATCACAATCAGAAAACGCATTTCATAGCCGGCACTCTGGGCCCTACCAACCGCACGGCCTCTATGTCGTCCGATGTCAATGATCCGGGGGCAAGGAGAGTAACTTTCGATGAACTTGTGGAGGCATATTCCGAACAGGTAAGGGGGTTGATTGACGGAGGTGTAGATATTCTTATGGTTGAGACTGTCTTTGATGTACTCAACTGCAAGGCTGCTCTCTTTGCTATTGACTCTATCTTTGTAGAAAGAGGGATGAGGCTTCCGGTGATGGTTTCGGGTACAATTACAGATGCCAGCGGAAGGACCCTTACCGGCCAGACACTTGAGGCGTTTATGGTCTCTGTCTCTCACTTCCCGCTATTCAGCATAGGTCTGAACTGCGCTCTGGGAGCTGCTCAGCTAAGACCATTCATAAAGGAGCTCTCGGCAAAGTCCGGGTTTTTTGTCTCTGTACATCCCAATGCAGGACTTCCCAACCAGTTTGGAGAGTACGATCAGTCGCCCGATTTTATGGCCCAGATTGTAGAAGAATTTATGAGAGAGGGTTGGGTGAATATAATTGGTGGCTGCTGCGGAACAACTCCTGCCCATATCAGAAAGATTGCCGAGGTATCTAAAAAGTATAAGCCTAGGGTTAAGCCAGACATAAAGAAATGCACAAGGCTCAGCGGACTCGAGGTACTGACTATAACTTCCAAGACAAATTTCGTTAATATAGGAGAAAGAACAAACGTATCGGGTTCGGCCAAGTTTGCAAGGCTCATTAGGGAAGAAAAATATGATGAGGCTATTGCTATTGCCAGGAGCCAGGTTGAGGGAGGGGCGCAGGTGATTGACGTCTGTATGGATGAGGCTATGCTCGATTCGGAAAAAGCTATGGTAAGGTTTGTTAATCTTATGATGGCCGAACCCGACATTTCAAAGCTTCCGCTGATGATAGACTCTTCCCGCTGGAGCGTAATCGAAGCGGCTTTAAAATGCATCCAGGGGAAATCGGTTGTAAACTCCATAAGTCTCAAGGAGGGGAAAGAGGTGTTTCTGGAGCGTGCAGCAAAAATAAGGAGGTATGGGGCAGCCGCCGTTGTTATGTTGTTTGATGAAAACGGCCAGGCGAATACATTTGAACGGAGAATCAAAGTTGCAGAAAGATCATATCGTCTGCTTGTGGATAAGTTGAGCTTCCCTCCTGAAGATATAATATTAGATCCCAATGTTTTAGCGATAGCCACTGGCATTGAGGAGCACAACAACTATGCTGTCAACTTTATAAGGAGTACTAAATGGATCAAGCAGAACTTACCTTACGCCAAGGTGAGTGGCGGGATA
>Ga0172381_10006716_pt1 | contig 11493 bp, 10 predicted proteins | sample Leawel6488metaG_FD_119754 | JGI IMG/M metagenome (GOLD analysis project Ga0172381, IMG submission 119754) | Leachate microbial communities from a municipal landfill in Southern Ontario, Canada - Leachate well 64-88 metaG | ecosystem: Engineered > Solid waste > Landfill > Unclassified | place... | reverse complement strand
TCGGCTCCTCTTAGATTGTCCTTAATTCGGCATCACACACGTGAGATCCCGAATTAAGGACAATCCATTTTAAAACTGATAATTCATGTTTCGGGATGACGAGGGGACTTTTTAGACAGCCTCCTTCTCATTTCTCGCAATGACGATTATGATTTACCCACAACCCCAACAAGTGGTGAAGATGCACTTGCGTATTCCTTAACGGGAATTCTTCCTGCCTCATAGGCCGCACGGCCGGCTTCAATACCCAGCTTAAACGCCAATGCCATTTTTTCAGGGTCCTGAGCAAGTGCAACCGCTGTGTTCAAAAGACACGCAGAAGCACCATTTTCCATTGCAATAGCGGCGTCTGAGGGCGTTCCCAGCCCCGCATCAACGATTACGGGAATGTTTGCGTTCTCAATAATAACCTTTATGTTGTCGAGCGTTCTGACGCCCTGTCCTGAACCTATCGGCGAAGCCAAAGGCATTACTGTCGCACAACCGATTTCTTCCAATCTTTTCGCCAAAATCGGATCGGCATTGATGTAAGGCAAAACGACAAAACCTTCTTCCACAAGAATTTTGGCGGCTTCAAAAGTCGCAATCGGGTCAGGAAGCAAATATTTCGGGTCAGGGATGACTTCCAGCTTAATCCAGTTGTTAATTCCCATTGCCTTACTTAAATGAGCAATTCTGATAGCTTCTTCGGCCGTAGCACAGCCGGCGGTATTGGGCAAAATCCAGTATTTATTCAAATCAATGTGGTCCATCAGCCCGACGTGGCCAGTTGCACCCGAATCTACCCTTCTTATCGCAACCGTGACAATTTCTGCTCCGCTTGCCCTGTGGGCCTTTTCCATTATTTCAAAATCAGAATATTTGCCTGTTCCAATCATAAATCTTGATGAAAACTCTTTGTCTGCTATTTTTAATGTCATTTTTTTTTACTCCTTTTTACATATTAATTATACGCTCTAATAAAAATAAAAAAACTGTTTTTTTTCTGAGAATTTATGATATGATAGAAATACGCTCAAATTGTGAGCAAATTGAACTTTCTTTACTACGAATATTGTTAACAGCGAGCGATTTTATATCCTCACTACGATAAAAGTGTAATCCGAAAACGGTTTTCTAAGACACGTTCGGGCTACGGCTAATGGAGAAGTGGCCGAGTGGCTGAAGGCGGCACCCTGCTAAGGTGTTATGTGGAGTAATCTGCATCCCGGGTTCGAATCCCGGCTTCTCCGGTTTCTTTTTTGTAAAAAATAAACCAAAAAACTTTAGGCATTCTGCCCCGATTAATACTAAAGCAAAACAAATAAAAACTTTTTAGGTAATATTGCTGTCGGAACCACATCTGACAGTTTTTTTATTTAACCATTTATTATCTCCACTTGAGTAATACATTTTGCCTCCCTTCATTATAAAAATATATGCAGAGGAGAGAGGTAATTATGCTTAAAAATAAGCCCCTGTTAATTTTTGCTGCCATATTTTTTTTGAACTTATATTTAGGCAGCATATCTTTTGCAGTAGAAGACATTGAATTAAATAACAAGTATCCTGATTATGCTTACGAATTTACAGGCAAGGATAAGTGTGAAAAATTCAACAGGAAACTTTTTGTATTTAATTTAAAGTTAAATAGATACATCCTGCGTCCGGTTAATATTGTTTGGGCTTCTATTTTACCCAAATACGGTATGGACAGACTAAAAAACGCTTATAATAATATCAATTTCCCTGTAAGATTTGTGGGCTGTGTGCTTCAAAAGGATTTTAAAGCCTCACGGCAGGAAGCTCTCAGGTTTTTAACAAATACAACACTTGGACTGGGCGGGCTGTACGACCCTGCGAAAAATCGGTTCAAAATTGAACCCCGACAGGAAGATATGGAACAAGTCCTTGCCCATTACAAAATCAAACAAGGCCCGTACTTGGTTTTACCAATTGTACGGGGAAATATAAGAGACCTCGTCGGGCAACTGCTGGATTATCCATTAAGACCTTTTTCTTATATACCGCTTGCCGGCGGAATAGCTAATGCGGTATTTTCCGTAAATAATACGACATATATTCAGCCCATTTTTAAAAAAATAGACGAAACCTACGCTGATCCGTACGAAATTGCAAGACAAATTGACGGAATTACAAAATATATTAAAAACGAAAACCTTGACAGAGAAGAAGTATTTAGAGAAAAAACTGCTGCACAAAATATTATCAAAATCAGCAACACCTTAATCAGCCCATGCTTAAAACCTGACCTTGAACTTAAAAACTACAATCCTCAAAGTCCCATGATAGATTCTATGCGTACGGCGATGTTTCGTGAGCAAAATCCAAAAAAATCAATGTGGTCGGATTTGTCGGTTTGGAACAGAAATTTTGAGAAAAAAATCAAAACCGCAGAAATCAATGTAGACAAATCCCGCCCGAATTACCGATACAGGTATATATTACAAAACAACAGAACGGCGCCATTGGCTATAATTTACCCGTCAATCGGTGAGGGAATTACCTCGGAACATTCGACCGTTATCACAAAGATTCTTTATGAAGAAGGTTATTCCGTTGTAATTCAAGGTAGTGCTTTTCAGTGGGAATTTGTAAAAAGCATGCCGGAAGGTTACAGGCCCGGTTTACCTTATGAGGATGCGAGTCATTTGAGAATAGTCACTTCTAAAATACTTAATGACCTCGAAAGTAAAAAAGGATGCAAATTTGATAAAAAAATTATTGTGGGAACTTCATTTGGAGCTTTAACGGCACTTTTTGTTGCCGGACAGGAGGAAAATGACAATACTTTAAACATTTCAAAATATATTTCCGTAAGCCCGCCGATTGAGCTGTTTTTTGCACTAAAACAGGTTGACAAATATTCTCAAAATTGGAAAAATGACCCGTCGGATATAAAATTGAGAGCAGCAATTACAGCGGAAAAAACAGTAAACACATATAAAAAGATTTCTGATGAAAAGCCCGGAGACGAGGTTCAGAACTTGCCGTTTACCGATGACGAAGCCAAATTGATATCCGGCTTTATTATGAAACAAAAATTATCGGATGTGGTTTTCGCCATTAAAAATGGGTCGAGGTCCAGAAAAAGTAATTTAGATGAAAAAATTAACAGGATGAGTTTTTATGACTACAGCCAAAAATATCTTTTTGACTGCCGGAATAAAACGCCTGAAAAATTTTATTACGATACAAGTTTATATTCTCTGGCCGATTTTTTGCAAAAAAGCAAAAATTATAAGATATATCAATCAATTGACGATTATTTTGTAAATCCGGAACAATTAATCTGGTTAAAAAAACAATCCGGCAATAAATCTTTCTTCCTTAGCAACGGTTCCCATCTGGGATTTTTATACCGAAAAGAATTTCTTGATGAATTTAAAAAAGATATCAAACTCGACAAAGATGCCGAAGTCCAAAATGATACATCGAAGGGCGGTTTGTAATATAAATGTTCAACAAACAAGGAAAAATAATTTTATCTGATTTAGTAAATGTAAAATTTTTGCAGGAATTGCAGAATAATTTTGCAAGAACTATTGGCATTGCAAGTCTTATGGTAGACGATAACGGCCCGATAACAAAACCCGATAATTTTACTGATTTTTGTGCAAAACACATAAGGGCAAATGAATCAGGTGCCAAAAAATGCATTGAATGCGACATTGAGGGCGGAAAGTTGGCTGCCAAAAATGGTAAGCCCGTCATTTATTCCTGTCATGCAGGTTTAACCCATTTTGCTGTTCCGATTATGGTTGAAGGAAAACATATTGCGTCAATTTTGGGCGGCCAATTTTCTTTAGAAAAGCCGGATGAAGAACATTTTAAAAAAGTGGCCAAAAAACTTGGAATTAAGGAAGGTGAAAAATATATAAAAGATTTAAGAAAAATAAATGTCATTCCAAAAGAAAAAATTGAAGACGCCGCACAATTGTTATTTGTTGTTGCCAACGGAATTTCAGAAATGGCAAATAAAAATTACGAATTGAAAAAGATAAACAGACAAGAGGCATTATTGCGAAGCGTAACCGGAGCAATCCGGAGTACTCTTGATATAAATAAAGTAAAAAAAATAATTGTTAATACTGTTGGCAAAAATTTAAATGCGGATAGATGTTTTATTGCGGAATACGACAAAAAAGAAGATAAGTTTTCCTTAATAAGCGATGAGTATTTATCATCTGATGATGTAATGAAATTTAAAGGAACCGATGCAAATAAGGAATTGCCTCATTTTATCGAAGCCTTGAAAAGGGGTGAATCTTTAATTATTAATAATAAAGAAATTTTTCTGAATGCAAATAATTACAAATTTGACATTGAAAGGGAGGCCATTGAAAAATTTAAAGTAACTTCGGCTATTGCTTTACCATTATTCTACAATAAAGAGCTGCTCGGAACGGTTTCTATTCAATATATTAAAGAACATTTTATAGATAAAAACGAAATAAAGTTGATAAAATTTATTGCAAATCAAGTATCAATAGCTATTCATCAAGCAAGATTATATAAAGCGACTCAGAAACTTGCCAGAAGAGAAACATTAATAAGGAGTATAACTGAAGCTATAAGAAATTCTCTTGATGTTGATGAAACAAAGCAAAAAATTGTAGGCACAATCGGCAAAGCCCTAAATGCAGACAGATGTTTTATCATGGAATATGACAAAACCAGAGATAAATTTTTAATTATTGATGAAGAATATTTATCCTCAGATAACGTTCTCAGTTATAAGGGAGTTAATTTAAATGAGAATATTCCTCACTTAACCGAAGAATTTAAAAAAGGCAAGAGCCTTATTATGAACAAGGAAAGAGTTCAGTTGGGTGAAGAAAAAATAGATTTTAACGAGGGCAGCTTCGAAGTCGAAAAAAAAGCAATTGAAAAATATAAAGTTCGCTCGGCTCTGGTTTTCCCACTTTATTATTCAGGGGAATTTCTTGGCAGTCTGGGATTACACTACGTTGAGGAGCAGTCCGATATAGGCGAAGATGAAATTAATTTCCTAAATCTGATTGCAAATCAGATAGCACTGGCACTTCATCAAGCAAAATTGTATGAAAAAATTCAGCTTCAGGCAGAAAGGGAAAGAATCAGCCGAACTATGATAGAAATATTGAGAAGCACTCTGGACAAAAAAACAATAAAAAGTCTTTTTGTAAAAAATATCGGAAAATATTTTAAAGCTGACAGAGTTTTCTTTTCTGAATTTGATTATATAACAAATCAATATAGCCCCGTAGGTTCGCATTCGGAATATTTATCAAGCTCTGAAGAAAAAAGCTTTGTGAATTATGATTTGTCGGGTCCAATTATGGGAGGACACATTCAGCCGCTAACTGAGAAAAGAGAGCTGCTTGTTCCGAATTGGAAAGAGTATATTGGAAAAACTTTCAAAAATTCTGAATTTGTCGCTTTATATGAAGAAGCCAATGTTAAATCAAGCTACAGTTTTCCCGTTTTATACGAAGGAAAAATCCTGGGATATTTTTGTATTGAATTTACACAGAAAATTTGTGAATTGGCAGTTGAAGATATTAACAGAATTAGAAATATATGTGCTCAGGCGGGAATAGCATTATACCATGCGGAACTTTACATGCAGACGCAGGAAGCTTTGCACTCAAAAGTAAATATTATTGAAAAAGTCAAGAGGGGGATTAAAGAGCCGGTGGATAATATAATAAAAACTTCCAACATCTTATCCGAATTTAACCTTGAGCGGGATAAACAGCTAGAATATTTGAACAGTATTCTAACCAGCTGCGACCGGCTGTTGGAATTAACAAAGGATATCTGCGAGCCTGATTATTAATTTTGGGCTTAATCGTGCGTATGTTCGCAATTGTGGCATGGGCAATCTGTATCGTGGCCTTTGACAAACAGCAGCGGAAAAACAATATCGCTGAAGCAGCATGGCAGCCATACCGAAAGAAACAGCAAGAACACTATTGCGAAATACAAAGGAATACTTATTATCATGCCCGAAAGCGACATCATAATGTGAAACAGTGATGCCCACGTGCTTACCAGAATATGTCCCGAATGAGGGAACTTGGTAGAAGGTTTTGCACTCGCCAACAAAATCCCCAAAATAGCAATAGGATTAATTATATACCATTTTTCTATAAATCCCAAATGCAGTTCCCGATGCGGTAAATGAAGTATAGTTTCGCCTATAAAGGGAAGAATTGAGTCGCTCAGGGTTGCAACTCCAACCGAGCCTATAAATCCGACAAGAAAAACCTTAATCATGTTCGGATTTTTCTTATGTAATTTGTACATTGATGTAGTGACAAACGCACTTAATAAAACATGCAAAGGATGAAATGTGTAAAAAAGCTTGAAAGTCATGCCGCTCGGGATGTTTCTTAAAAAGATAAATATTAAAATCCCCGATAATGCACCTAAAAAAGTGAATGGTGCATGCTCTTTTAACTCATGAAAAACTGTTTTGTACATAATCTTCCTTAATTCTCTCTCCGCTTTTGTAATAGTGTATCACCACCAAGCTTCAATTTGCAAGATTTATTTTATTATTTAACAATTTGAATAAATTAAAAAATATGCTTTTATACTCCCTATTATCCTTGTAAGGGTCTATTATTAAAGAACCTGAGTCAAATGCGTTTTTAACCAAATCCGGCAATTCTTCCCTCTTGAGTCTTTTTATTTTTGCTTCTCGGGCTATTTTCCTGCCCTCTCTATTGTTCCATAAGTCCATATTGGCCAGTTCTATTTTACACAAGAAATTAAGGTAATCATTTAGACAGCCAAGTATTTTTGAAACTAAATGTCCCTTACTATAGGATATATCTGCACTGGTCCACGTATGCCTGTAAGCGTCAATTCCCAGTGCATCTTTAATTCCGTAAGTTGCCGCTATTTCTCTTGAATTTTTGTAATAATAGGCCATAAGTTTGGTTTTTTGAGCAGATTTATGGAGGATATTGTCAAAATGCTTAAAACATGACTTTCCTCGGAGGGCTATTCTTGTTGAAAAGTCTCCTCCAAAATTTACGCAGTTATTTGAATTTTGGTTAAAAGTAATTACATTCATTTTGGTGCCTCTTTGTGTATCGAATATACTAAAAATCCTAAAAATAAAATTTGCTAGATTTGGATTTAATTTAAATATTTCGTTACAATTGAAGGAGTTTTTATTTTTTTGAAATTCTGAGAAAAATGCGAAAAAATCATCTCAAAGAAGCGTTTTTAAATTAAATTGATTTATTTTTTGGTCAAAAAACGATTTTGTAGTCCAAAAACAGTTCAAAAAACTAACTTTTCGGATTTTTCTTAAAATTAAGTTTATATAATCTTAATTCAAAAAGACTTGACCTTTTTTCCAAAACGTATTCTAATGTTATAGTTGATTATAATTTATTCAGGAAGCAGAAAGAGGAAAATTTATGAGTGAATTTAAACACATGCCGCTGGATGGCAAATCTTACACAGATGAGGATATCAAAAAACTTATTAAAGAAAATAATGTGAAACTGATACAGCTGCAGTTCGTTGATATCAACGGACAGGCTAAGAACATGGCGATTCCGTCAGAACACATTGACAAGGCACTGGCTAACGAAATTATGCTTGACGGGTCTTCCATCAAAGGATTTAGAAGCATTGAGACGTCTGATATGTATTTTTATCCGGACAAAGACTCTTTCCAAATTTTGCCATGGTCAACGAATGAAAACGCAAAGAGTGCCAGACTTATCTGCGACATACACAACCCCGACGGAACTCCGTTCGAAGGCTGTCCGAGATGTAACTTAAAAAGGGTTATGAAAGAAGCTGAAAAGCTTGGATTTTCAATGAATTTAGGGCCTGAAGCCGAATTTTTCTTATTCAAGAAAAAAGACGGCAAAATCACAACCGAAGCTCAGGACAAAGCGGGTTATTACGACGTAGGACCTGACGATTCGGGTGAAAATGTTCGTGCCGATATTGTTGAAGCACTTAAGAAAATAGGATTTGATATTGAGGCATCCCATCATGAAGTAGCAGACGGGCAGCACGAGATTGACTTCAAATATGCCGACATTTTAACAACGGCCGACAACGTGATTACATTCAGGATAGCGGTAAAAGCTATTGCCGCTCAACACGGGCTTCATGCAACATTTATGCCTAAACCTATTTTTGGTATAAACGGTTCAGGCATGCACTGTAATATATCCCTTTTTAAAGACGGCAAAAACGCTTTCTTGGATGAAAAGAAAGAATATCAGCTTTCTGATAATGCCCTTTTCTCAATCGGCGGGCTTTTGAAACATATAAAAAGTATTACAGCGATTACAAACCCGACCGTAAACAGCTATAAGCGATTAGTTCCGGGCTATGAAGCACCGGTTTATCTGGCATGGTCACTGGCTAACAGAAGTGCCTTGCTGAGAGTCCCCGCAAAACGCGGAAATGCAACAAGAGTCGAGCTTCGTTCTCCTGACCCGAGCTGTAACCCATATTTGGCGTTTGCGGCAATTCTCGAGTCTTGTCTGGACGGGATTAGGAACAAAATCGACCCGCCGGCTCCTGTCGAAAGCAATATTTACCACCTGACATCAAAAGAACGCAAAAAACAGAGAATTGATTCACTGCCGGGCAGTCTGGCCGAATCAATCGAACAATTGGATAAATCCCTTGTCGCAAGAGCGGCTCTGGGTGACCATATCTTCTCTGAATTTATGAGTGCCAAGAAAAAAGAATGGGATTCCTTTAGAACTTATGTTTCAGGATGGGAAATTAACAGGTATCTTGAAAGATATTAAAAAGTGAAAAGTAAAAAGGAAAAAGAAGTTAACATAAATTGTTGACTTCTTTTTCTTTGTTATTAAATTAATAACAAGTACTGAGACCACTGCACAAGTGTAGAAAATTTGTTTTTTCTTACTTGTGCATTAGTCTCACTGGAGTTTCTATGTTTAATTTTAGAAAAACGTCTTGCAATCATGAAAAAATTATTCCGAATATGGTTTCGGGATACTGCCCCGATTGCGGCGAATATGTTGAAAATCATTGGTATATAACCCGCTGTGCATGCTGCGGAGTTAAGCAAAAAGCCACTTTTCGAAACGGGAAAATTTCGGCGGATACAAAATTTTGCAGAAATTGCGGCGGAAGTTCTTTTGCGGTTGAGGAGCTTGATAGAATTGATATCGTCAATATAAATTATGCAGTTATATTAAAGCAGGTTATTCAAAATAAAAGGCAAAGCTTCATTCAGACGTGGATTGAAGAAAATGCCTTTTTGCCGATGAAGTTGATTGCAAGCTATTGATTTTACAACCTTATTAAATGTATAATTTTTACTATGAATAGTCTTAAAAATAAAATATACCAGATGTTTGTCCTCGGAATGGAAGGTCCTGACCTGAATAAAAATCCGAACCTCATTAAGGCTCTGCAAAACGGCCTCGGCGGGGTGATATTCTTCACTCAAAATATAGAAAAAACGGAACAATTTAAGAACCTTATAAAAGATATTAAGCAAGAAGCAAAAATTCCGCCGTTTTTATCAATAGATCAGGAAGGCGGAAGGGTCGAAAGAACAGAGAATATTTTCGGCGGCAAAAAATATTTGATTGCGAAATTTGCCGCTCAAAAAGACGGTGGTAAAGGTGAATTTTTAAAAAAGCAAACAGAGCAAATTTCGCACGATTTAAAAACTTTCGGAATAAACCTAAACTTTGCACCTGTTCTGGATGTCAACACAAACCCTGACAACCCCATAATAGGCGAGCGTGCGTTTTCAGATAATCCTGATGAGGTTATAAAATTAGGCAAAATTGTCGTCGAAACTTATCTTCAAAACGGGATAATCCCTTGCGTGAAGCATTTCCCCGGCCACGGGAATGCGAATGTTGACAGCCATCTTTCGCTGCCAAAGATTGATTTAAGCCTTGCCGAGATGGAAAAAACGCACATTAGGCCGTTTAAAGAGGTCCATGCTCCAATGGTTATGGTTGCACATTTGCACTGCACTGCGTTTGATAAAGAAGAAATTCCGTCATCTTTAAGTAAAAATGCAGTGGGGTATTTAAGGGAAAATTTAAATTATAAGGGGCTTATTATCACTGATGATATGGTTATGGGCGGAGTAGCCAAAACAGAAAACTCCCCGCCTGTTCAGGCTATCAATGCCGGTGTAAATATCCTCTTGTACCGCAATTCCTATGATGAAACTGTTGAAATTATAGAAAATTTGGCTAAACTAGCCCAAATTGATGAAGAGTTACGCAATAATATTGAGGCTTCTTTTGAAAAAATAAGTAAATTCAAAGTGAGTTTTTTGAGGTAAGTATATACCTTTTTATAATAAATTTAACAAAACTTAACAATCCTAATTGCTTTTATTTGACTGGGCTTTAGCCCCCTCAAATCCATGCCCCGGCATGCTTTTAGGCAATTTTGTATATACTTTATACTTAATAAGTATATAAGAGAAAAAAGGAACAAAGAAATGTCAAGAAATTCTTCAGTAACACCTGTGGGAAGTACAGGAATATATTATGGAAGACGTGATAGCAACACTGATAACACAAATACTAACACTCCTGTTAACACGGATAATGATTATCGAGTACATCATCACGAAATGATTGACAACTCCCATCGCGGTGAGATAGTAAACAAACATAATCACCACCACAAATTTGGATATGACGATTGCGATTATGAATTACAGGACAGTGATTATGACATGTATTCAAATGAAAACGACGGAGATTACACCACCTCAAATACAACAACAACCTTCGGCGGCAAAAGGAAAAGCTCAGGCAATATCGCAGTTAAAATATTAACCGGCGGATTAGTCGGCTCCGGAGGCAACACTGTAGTTAAGATACTAACCGGCGGATTATTCGGCTAAATTAATAAAAAGATAAAAGAGATTTTACACAAGATATAAAAAGGAGAAAGAGAAATGACAGTAGACAAAACCACAAGACCAGGAGCTTCCATCGTAGCAGCCGGCCAAGGAAAAAATGCTAACGGCCCCACCGCACCGGGCGGCGGACAAAGTACCGTTAACAATTATTACACCACCAATAATTACAACACACGTAACGAAAGCATTTTTAACAGAGCACGTGAACACCGCGGCGAAATAGGACGGCACCACCACAACCACCGTCATCATGGATGGGATCGCGGCCGTAACGAATACCGTGAAGGCTATGGAATGAACCCTTACGGAAACGATATGCGTGGGTATCAGGAACAAGAACAGGGCAATAATTTTGGCAACGTCGTACAAAAATTGCTCGACCCAATCGGAATTTTTAAAGGACTATTCGGCTAATTATTTATATTAATAAAAAAGACTCTTACCAACTGGCAAGGGTCTTTTTGTGTGATGATGCGGAATTATTCCAAAAAACGACTCACGTCATGCTGAACTTGTTTCAGCATCGCATCAGCGAGCGACTTTGCGACCCTGCCTCTTGTTTTCTTTGCGAGGAACGAGCTTAGAAAACAGTG
>Ga0172381_10006715_pt1 | contig 11495 bp, 6 predicted proteins | sample Leawel6488metaG_FD_119754 | JGI IMG/M metagenome (GOLD analysis project Ga0172381, IMG submission 119754) | Leachate microbial communities from a municipal landfill in Southern Ontario, Canada - Leachate well 64-88 metaG | ecosystem: Engineered > Solid waste > Landfill > Unclassified | place... | reverse complement strand
TTACCGATGCATGGGTCTGCTACCCGGGAGGGTACATGCCCACAACCTGTTTTATCACGAGCACGCTTAGGGGTCACATGACGATCACCATGGGGTACCAGGACAGTACGAAGGCACGGGAAGGAACGCGAAGAGCGCTCGCCCTCTTCAGGGATCACCTCCGGTCCCTTGCGGACTGAGGCCGGAGGACCGGGATCGGTAACGGTACAGGGTGCGATTTTTTCCCGTAAAAAAAATGCCGACAGGCGCCATATCACCATTTTCCCTTCCCGGCCCGCATCAGAATTTTCAGGAATAACCGGCATCGGCAAGCGTATGCAGGACCGTGTGGACGGGCGATCTTCTTGCCGGCGGGACACATGCATGCCATGATCAAAAGGAGGCCCGTTCCGTGGCCCGGATCTTCAGGGGTTTTCTGGAGGGATGCAGGAAAAATACCGGACATCATCACCGAAAAAATAATTTCACTCATCGCCAGCGTTATCTCCCTGGAATTCATGACACCTTCCGGGTACAGAAAAATGGTTCGGAATTTCTGGACAGATAACAATCCCGGGGATATGCTGCCGGTAGTCGGGATACCCGGGCTGGTCACTCTCGTGCACTGCCTCAATAATCTTTGTGTACCCGGCCTTTGACCCGCTACCCTTAATGTATCGCACGGCTCCAGTACTGGAGGAGATTGCCTGTTGATCTTCAGCGCCGGACTCGTCAAACGCTGCCTTTGCCTCCTTCTTGGCCTCTTTTTCATGGGCCTTGGGATCAGCCTTGTCACCCGGTCAGCGCTCGGCACCTCGCCCATCTCAAGCGTCCCGTACGTTCTCTGCCTCGCTTTCCCGGTCACGTTTGGGGAGTTCACCATCGCGATCACGCTGCTCTTCTTTGCGGTTGAAGTGCTCATCGTGGGAAAAACATTCCCGAAACACCAGTACCTCCAGATCGTCATCGCGCTCTTCCTCGGCGTCTTTGTCGATCTCGGCATGTACCTCTCTCTCGGTGTCCACCCGGCCGGTTACCCGGAAGAGATCGCCGTACTTCTTACCGGCTGCGCCGTGCTCGCATTCGGGATATTTTTGCAGGTCGCGGCAAACGTTATCTTAAACCCGGGCGAGGGACTCGTGCGGGAGATCGCAAAAAAGACACACAAGCGTTTTGGGATCGTAAAAGTCTGTTTCGATTCAACGCTTGTCGCCAGCGCAGCACTCATCTCGTTTGCCGCGTTCGGGTCGATAGAAGGCCTGCGGGAGGGAACGATCATCTCCGCGATCCTTGTGGGGTACATCATCCTCGGCATCAGCCTCGTGTACTCGCGGTACGGCCTTGAAAAATGGCTGGGTGACTAAACCGGAGAAACCGGTAAAAAAAGTGATCCTGATTTTTCAGGATTGAGCTTTTGCTGCCTGCTGTAATGCCGGGACGAGCTTTGCGAAGATCGGGCTGTTTTGCGGGGTCGCGTAGATGAGGTACTGGCCGATCACGATCATGCTCCCGACCGCCTTTCCCTTGCCCGGGGCGTGGGCATTGTAGAGCCGGACCGCTGCATCGCGTGATTCCGCGCTGTCAAATGCCTGCGTCGCAATGATCGCCGTATCGCCCGCCGGGTCGGTGAGCGTGTAGGTCTTCCCGCCGGTCGCCCCGGTCATGTTCCAGAGCGTGCCCTTCATGTCAACGACCGATATGCCCGCAGCGTCGGCCGCTTCTTTTACCGGTTCTCCGGCCACCATGTGGTACGGCTCTGCCTCGTAAATCAGGCCGAGCATCAGGCAGGGCAGGATAAAGAGCACGGCCACGAGAAGCACAAGGCAGATCTCACCGTTCTTACTCAATGTCATGGCTTTTCACCCCCGGCAGACTTTTTCATCCATCCCGGGTGTTTGAATTTCAAAAAGATCAGCGGGGGCACGGCAAGGATAAATGTACCGAGCAGCACCGAGCCGACGTACACAACCCAGTTCGTGAAGTACGACGGCGGCATGAGGCCGACGATAAAGGAGAGGATCGTGCCAAAGAGGCCCAGGCCGCCGACAATCCAGACACCGATCATCCCGCCTGGGATCTTAAACGGCCGGGGCGTGTCCGGTTTGCTGTAGCGCAATTTGATGAGTGCTGCAAAGACGAGGATATACACGATGCAGAGCAGCTCAACCGTCATTGCCGAGAGGATCCAGTAGGCCTGGTTGACGGACGGTAAAAAGACGTAGAGGAGCGAGACGACCGATCCGATCAGCGCCTGGATGAGGAGCACGGCGACCGGCGCCCCGTACTTGTTCGTCCGGTCAAAAAGCGGGGGCATGTTGCCTTCCTCGGCAACGATCCCGAGGCCTTTTGCCGGGCCGATCAGCCACGCGGCGAGGTTCACGACACCGCCAAGCGTGATCAAAAGCGCCATGGGACCGACAAGCCACGCAATTCCTGCTGCATCAAAGAAGTACTGGATTGCCTGCATGACACCGGAGGCGAGGTTGAGCTGGGACGCGGGGATGACAATCGCAATCGCGAGCGTTGCAAGCACCGTGCAGATCACGATGATCACGGCCGAGAGCGCCATTGCCCGGGGGAAGTCCCGCTGCGGGTTTCTGGTCTCAAGTGCATGGAAGCCGGCCATCTCCATGCCGGCAAACAACAGGACAATCGTTGCAAAGAACGGGAGTGTGGAGAGATTGATGGTCGGCACGGTCTGCGCAAGCGTGAAATGCGGGATGACAATCTTCTGCCCCGAGCCCAGCCACCAGAGGCCGAGCCCGATAATGAGGAGAGAGGGAACGATGCTCCCGAGGATCACACCCACGTTCGATAACTTAGTCGAGGCCTCTTCGCCAAAGTACGCGATCGCGGTCGTGCCCCAGAACACAATCATCATGACGCTGAACATGAACCAGGGATTGGCTGCAAGGTTTGGCGTGAGGGCAAACGCAAGCGTTGATGCGGTAAACGAGAGCACGGTCGGGAACCAGACAAGGTTGTTGGACCATTCACAGAAGAGGGCGACAAACCCGCCCTTCTCACCGAACGCCTGCTTGACCCACGCGTAGACACCGCCGCCCTCAGGCCAGCCGGTCGCGAGTTCCGCCCCCGCAAGGGAGATGGGGATCAAAAAGACGATCGCCCCGATAATGTACCAGCCGATGCACGACCACCCGTACACGGCCATCGAGGGAAAGTTCCTGATACTCAGCACGGCTGCAACGTTTATCATAGCAAGCGCAAAGAGCCCCAGCACCTTCTTGTTTACCACCGGTGCTTCGCTCATCGTTTTTTCTCCCGGGAATTCTTTTCCTTACAACAGATCATCATGTACTCACCTTTGACGCACTCGATACCGTGCGTGTCGTGCTCAAAGCCGGGGAAGCGCCGGTCAAAGTCCTGCAGCGAGAGCAGGTACTGGATGATGGGGCCGTTCTTTGGCCCGGTCTTTTCGCCCGGCGCTAAGAGCGGGATGCCCGGCGGATAGGGCACGATGCCGGTTGCAACGATACGGTCTGCTGCCTGTGCGACGGGTATCTGCTCCACGTTGTTTCTCACCAGCTTCGAGAAGGTTTCCGCATAGGTAACCTTCGGCTCCGGCAGGATCGAGAAGGCTTTCTGGAGCAGGCCGCACATGTCGTGGTCGCGCTTGAACGCGTGCATCCCGGCCACAAGGTCCTGCAGTTTCATGCCGCCGTACCGGTCCGGCCACCGCTCAACGAGGTCCGGGAAGATCTCATCGAGCGGGGCGTTCTCGTCGTACCGGCGTTTGAACTCGAAGAGTTCGGTAATAAGCGTTCCCCACTTGCCTTTCGTGATCCCCATCGAGAAGAGGAACAGGATCGAGTAGTCCCCGGATTTCTCGTTGATGATGCCCTTGGTGTCGAGGTATTTCACAACGATGGCTGCCGGGATACCCCACGCGGCAAGCGAGCCGTCAACGTTTACGCCCGGCATGAGCACAGTGACCTTGATGGGGTCGAGCATGCAGTAGTTGTCGGGGAGGCCGGCAAAGCCGTGCCAGGATTCCCCGGGGTGGAGCACCCAGCACGAGGGAGTTGCCCGGAGTGTTTCGATGGGTACCGCTGCAAACGGGACCTTCTTTTTTGTCTTTGGGTCCGTGACCGTGTCCGGCTGCCACATCGGGAACCACCAGTCGGCCTTGGTCTTCCCGGTCCCGATCTCGTTTTGGATCCGGGCCATGGTGCGGCGGAACCGGATCGCCTCTTCAATCGACTCGGTCGTGAGCAGCCGGCCTGACGCCCCGTCCATCATTTTCGAGGAGACGTCAAGGGACGCGATGATCGTGTAGAGCGGCGAGGTGGAGCTGTGCATCATAAAGCCCTCGTTGAACCGGGCGTGCTCGATAGGCACCCGGCCGTTTCTCACATGGACCATGGACGCCTGCGAGAGGGCAGCGAGCAGCTTGTGGGTCGACTGCGTCGCAAAGACGGTCGGGCCTTTCTTGTCCTTTGCCCCGTCCCGCATCGCAAACCGGTCCTTGTAGAGCGGGTTGAACCGGGCGTAGCCGTACCAGGCTTCATCGAAGTGGATGCTGTCAACGCTTCTCCCGAGTTCCTTTTCCACATCGGTCGCAAGGTAGCAGAGACCGTCGTAGGTCGAGTTCGTGATGATCGCATGGACCGGGGTCTTGTCCTTTAAGTCCTTTGCAAGCGGGCAGGAAGCGATCTTTTTCTTTATTGCCGCCGGCGTCATATCCGTTGGCGGGATCGGGCCGATGATCCCGTACCGGTTCCGGGTCGGGATCATGTACACGGCGACAGAATGGGTCATGGTGAGCGCGTGCTCGGCTGACTTGTGGCAGTTCCGGTCCACGAGCACCACATCGTCTTTGGTGACCCGGCCAAAGAACACGATCTTGTTTGCCGTGGAGGTGCCGTTTGTCACAAAATAGGTCATGTCGGCCCCGAAGACCTTTGCGGCGTACCGCTCGGCTTCGCCCACCGGCCCGGAGTGGTCAAGGAGCGAGCCGAGCTCCCCGACCGAGATCGAGAGGTCGGAGCGGAAGAGTTGTTCCCCGAAAAAATTAAAGAACTGCCGGCCTGCCGGGGTCTTGCGGAACGCGGTACCACCGGCATGGCCGGGGGTGTGCCAGGAGTACTCAAAGTCTTTTGAGAATTTCACGAGTTCGCCAAAGAACGGCGGCAGCAGCCGGTCCTGGTAGCGTTTTGCCGCAGCAGTGATACGCCCGGCGATGAACTCGGGAGTATCCTCCATCACGTAGAGGTACTCGTTGACCTCTTTTAAGATGTCTACGGTGAGCCCGATCGGCGGTTCGCTTGTGGGTTCGGCCATTAAAAAGATCGGGATGTCTTCGTTCACGCTGCGGATCTGGCGGATCAGTTTTAAGGTGTCCTGCTGCTGTTCCGCAGACCGGTTCCCGAGGTTCCAGGTGATCATGACGCAGCTGACCGCAGGAAGGTTGGAATACGCGGTCCGTGCATCGGCGGGAGATGCAACATCGGTGACAAAGATATCGTAGGCTTCAAGGTCGCGGACGATTCGCTGTAAGGCCCTGCCGTGGGGGGTCTCGGTATGGATCGCGTCGTCAACGATCCCGACAACCAGACGTTCCTCGGGTTTCATGTAGCGCTCCCGTGCACCCGGGACACGTGCGCCAGCATGCGGTTAGGGTTCAGACTGCTGCTCATGCGTCTGACTATGATTATCCTGCCATTTAAATAATTTGGAAGTATATGGGCAGGACCTTGGGCCAACGCGATACGGCAGGGATACCAACACCGTTAAAAAAATATCCGGATTGCCGGCAGGTTAGAAAATATCGGACAGCGAACCGTCCGGGCCCAGAATAAATGTCAAGCCGCAGCCGTCGGGACCCGAACACATGCAGAAATGACCGTCGTCGCCAAGATCTTCGTGGATGACGACAGTGTCATCCCGCTGGCAGATGGGACAGGCCGGGAGATGATGGTGAACCATTCTGACAGAATTATAGATCCTTATCTAAAAAAGAGATTGTGGTCGCGGCAGACCGGTTCCCCGGGCTTTCCTTTTAAAAACCCTATCCGGGACTGCCAGGGTTATATAAAATAATAATATTGTGCCGGTGAAGAATATCTCATTTTGACATCAAGATTTGTACCAGTTAGATACAGCCATTTTTTATCTTCCAGCATCGGTGACTGACTAAAAACCCGGTGAATAACCGAAAACGGTCAGCATTATGCAGCCCATCAGATCCGCCAGACGCACCATGGCAGCAGTCCTCCTTACCGCAGGGCTCGCGTACCCTGCCTGCGCCGCGGTCTGTCCCAAAGGAATCGGAGGGTGCACCTCCCCGGGCCGGTGTTTCCTCTTTGTCGATGCCGACGGGAATTCGCTCTGCGATTATACGGGACGGACCAGTTCGGCAGCGACAACTGCCGCTCCGGTCCAGGCACAGACCACGACCGTGAGTGCGTCATCCCCGGCACCGGATACCGCCTCCTCCACCGTACAGAACGTTTCATCCGGAGGATTCCTGGATACCATCCACCTGTCTGTTCCCCTCGCTGAGATTATCCTTTTTCTCGTTTTTGCCGGCATACTATTTGCTCTGGTCAGAACGGGAGTACTGGGAATTCGGATTAAGGGCACATTTCCAGCCCTTGCACTTTCGTCTCTCTTTGGGCTCGGGCTCTCCCTGATCGCAACCGCCCTCCTGAGTGGAAGCACCGTTGCAGGAACCGTGTATGCACTCATCTACATGGGTGCCGGAACGGTGCTCGCCGCGTATCTCTGGAAAACGGGCGTGATGACCCGGAAGATCGTGCTGCTGGCCGCCGGCCTTGGCACGCTTGCCGGTTTTGTCTTTGTAGCACCGATCATGCCGCTGGAACTCGGGGGGATCGTCAGCGTGGTGACCGGCACATCGGCCCTGACTGTCGGCATTGTCGTGATCTGTGCAGTCGTCGTACTCGCGCTGCTGACCGGCAGGACGTTCTGCGGCACCATCTGCCCGGTGGGATCACTTCAGGAACTGGCCTCTGCGGTGCCGGGAAAAAAGATTGTGATCCGGCGCACCGGGATCCTCGAACTGATCCGGCTTGCGGTCTTTGTCGCAACCGTCATCGCGGCCGTGTACCTCGTCGACCTGATGGGATACACCGGGCTCTACGACATTTTCTCCCTCACACTCTCCGCCATGCTGGTTGTCGCCGCCGGCCTTGTCCTGCTCTCGGTATTCGTGTACCGCCCGGTCTGCCGGATCCTCTGCCCGTTCGGCGTGCTCTTTTCCTTCTTTGCAGAGATAAGCTGGTTCCGGCTGCGCCGGTCACCGGACTGTATCAACTGCAAAAAATGCGAAACGATCTGCCCTGCATCAACGGCTGGCCGGTTCGATTCAAAAAGGGAGTGCTATCTCTGCGGACGCTGTACTGACACCTGTCCCGTTGAAACGGCACTCGGTTACCGGGACTGAGTGCCGGGGGAACCGGTCTGCATAAAAAAATCCCTGGCAACAACGGCCCCGGTCATGGGGCGCGGAAACGTTCATTCCATCTCACCCCACATATTCATTTACGATCATGATCCCCCTTTCTACCACCGCCACCCGGCCCGACCCGAAGAACGGGATGCACCGCACAGGAAGGATGTTCCCGTGACCGGTGAATTTGACAAGAAACTGGAGGGTCTCTCAAAATATATCGTTACAAGCCCTTCGTGGATAAAATCGCTTGCCGTCATTGTCCTCCTTTCGGGCTGTATCGAAGTCATGGCGATGCTCGGGAGCGATAAAAACCTCACGGACCCGGCCCTTTTTCCCATCGCGGTTTACTTCCTCCCGGCAGTTGCCGCACTCGTCCTGACACCGTGGCTTGCCCGCCGGTTTTCCGGGAAACTCACGTATGACTGGTCGGGACTCACGGCCGCGATCGGTCTTGTCATCTCGCTTTTTGTCTCGCTTTCGCCCATCCTGTTATTCCGTTTCTCGTTCCCGCTCTTTTTTGCGGTCTCGCTTGCGTTCGTCTTCGCGTTCCGGATGCTCCTTCTTGCTGCGGTCGTCGACTATCACCTCCGGCGGATTGTCGTCCCGGCCCTTGTCCATTCCGGCATTGCGGTGATCGGGGCTGCACCGTTTCTTGGCCTTGAATTCGTGCAGCTCTCCCTTCTCCTTCACATCAGTTTCGCGGTTGGCGTCCTTCTCTTCATCATAGTTGTCGAACGCCCGATGAAGGCGAACTTTAAGGTCGGGCCGCTTGAACTCGCAAACGCGTTTTTGGCCCACCTCTCGGAGGGCAGCCATAAACTTGACGATTTTTTCCGGAGCATCGGTGAGAGCGTGGTCGTCCCCCAGGTCTCGCTGGTGATGCAGCGGGAGGGAAAAGAGGAGATCTTTTTAACGGTGCCAAACGTCCACCCCGGCCCCCTCGGCGAAGTCGGCGGGAGCAACCTGCCGAAGATCCTCCACGGGATGCTGGGCACCTCATCGATGGTCTTTCATGGTTCCGCCTCGCACGATTTCAACCCGGTCGATGAGAGCGAGGTACGGAAAGTCGGGTCTGCCGTCATCGCGGCCCGGCCGGAGAACTGCGGTAACACCGGCTGCACGCGGTCGGCCCGGTACCGGTGCGGGTCGGTGGAGGTGCTCGCGCAGGCGTTCGGTGATACGGTCGTCGCCATCGGGACCCGGTCGCCGCTCGTGACCGAAGACCTCGAATTTTCCGTGGGTTTCGCGATCATGAAATCGGGTGGGAAATATTTCAAAAACGTCGCGTTTGTCGATGCCCACAACTGCATGGATGCAATGGAGGACGGCGTCCACCCGGGAACAGAACTCGCCATGGAATATACCGGCGCTGCTGACAGGGCGTTTGCCGGAACCGCACAGCGGGAGCAAGACCGGTTCTCGGCCGGCTATGCGGCCCGGACGTTCCCGTTTTCCCGGCAGGACGGGTTTGGGGATCTCGGCGTACAGGTGCTGGTCGTGGATGCGGGCGGGCAGACAACCGCGTACGTCCTCTTTGACGGGAACAACATGCAGACCGGCGCCCGTGACGAGATCCGCAAACGGCTGCTCGCCCATGTTGACGAGTGTGAGGTCATGACAACCGATACCCACGTCGTCAACACAATCTCCGGGAGAAACCAGGTGGGGCTCCGGGTCCCGGTCGACACATTTTATCCACGGGTAGAAGAAGCGGTCGTGGAGGCCCTTGCCGATGCCGCTCCCGCCAGAACAGCCGGCGCGACCGCGTGGTGTAAGGGCATCGTGGTCTTTGGTTCGCAGCGGATCTCCCAGCTCGCGTCCACGGTTAACGGCATGATGGGATTTTTATTGCCGGTTGCACTCATCATTCTCCTGGGCGCATTCCTCACGACCGCGATGGCATATTTCCTGCTCGTGTATTAGGACGGGCAGGGGGTGCCGGTACGCGAAAAATGGTATTTTTGCTGCCCGGCAGGATTCATTCGGGAAACTCTGACGCTCTTTGAGGCTTTACCCCCGCCAGGGGGGTGTTTTCCCATTTGCGCTGACAGGGTAATTACCTGAATCAGGTCATCGCTCATGGCACACGATCTCCTCACCGTAAACGACGCGGTGCGAAGTGGGGGCATTTCAGTTCACGGGAAAATTGGTTTCTCCAGAACTATTTTTGCAGGATTTCCTGGTCCCTTATGCGTTTCCGCCATCTGTTTGCAGGAGTGCCTTTTTTTATTCCCCCCTTGCGATCCGGCACCGGAAGCATGAACCATATAGTATCCTTCCGGCACATGAAGTTCAAACCGCACGCCTTTACCGGCCTTGCCGTTTTCATGGATGGTGATGCCAGTAATCGCGAGGATCTCCCGGACAAGGAACAACCCAAGACCGCTGTTCTTTCCAAAACCCTCCCGGAATACCGTTTCTTTTTGATTATCCGGGATTCCAACCCCGTTATCTTCGTAGATAATAGAGAGCCCGTCGCAGGTTTTCTCATAGGAGCATGAGATTGCGGTCGCGCCCGGGCTGTGCATCAGGGTATTTTCGATAAGGTTTGCAAAAACCTGTTCGAGCAGCGGATCTGAATAGACATCAAGCCCCAAAAGATTATTGGTGCACCGCACCTTCCTGGCATCACGGTGGGAGAGCGATTCGTTGAAACAGTCAAAGGCATTGTGCCAGAGCGGTGCTTTCACGCCCATGTCCTGGTAGTGCCGGGTGGCTTCAATCTGCCGGCGTATTGCGTCTGCCGTTGATTCGATCCGGTCGAGACGCTGCGAAACCGTTGAAGATGAGGGATCGGTTTTGACCAGGTCCAGGTAGGCATTCAGGACGGTAAGCTTATTGAGGATGCCATGCCGGGTCACTGCACTCATCAGGTTGAGCTTCCGGTTTGCCTGCACGAGCGCCGCTTCAAGCTGCTTATAGGCAGACACATCATGAATAACGGACAGTGCACCCGAAATCTTCCCCTCGTGATCGTAAAGCGGGGATGCCTTGATCCAGATATCAATTGCTCGGCCGTCAGGAAAGGTCGCGTGCGATTCGCTGACAAGCGTCGTCCCCTCGGTTTTCTGGACGTGTTCGTACGGGGAACGCTGCGAAGTGCCCGGGTGGAGAATGAGATCCACAAGAGTAGGGATCCGTTTGCCGTAGAACGGAACCGCATATTCATGATCGGATTTGCCAATCATATCCCCTGCGGGAATACCGGTCATTACTTCTGCGGCTTTATTCCATATCTTGACGGTCCCCGTGGAATCAATCGCATACATCGCATCCGGCATAAAGTCGATAATGTACTGCAGGTTCCTCTGCGAATCAAGCAATGCATCTTTCGCCTTTTCCTGCTCGGTGATATCCCGGGCAACCGACTGGTACTCGATTACCTTACCCTTCTCGTCAAAGATGGCCCGGTCATTGCACCGTACCCAGCGGATCGATTTGTCCGCCATGATAATACGCTGGGTCATGCACCCCTTGGGATCTGCCGGCGTGAGGGAACGCAGGTAATTTTTTGTTACGGCCAGATCTTCTCCAGGAATGTTCGGGATAAACTTCTTCCCGATCAACTCCTCCTTTTTCTTCCCGACAAGGGCGCAATAGGCGGCATTGGCAAAGACATGCGTTCCATCCGGGAGGAAACGACAGATGGCTTCGGACTGGTCCTCGACAACGTCCCGGTACCGCTCCTCGCTTTTTTTGAATTCATCTTCCATTTTTCGCCGCTCGACCGCCTGGATCAGCAGGCTCCTGAGCTCGGCAAACTGCGCCCGGGGATTGCCGCCTTTCTGGAGGTAAAAATCGGCGCCGCTGTTCAGCGCATCGATAACCACTTCTTCCCGGCCCCGGCCGGTAAAAAGAATAAACGGGGTTTTTGACCCGCAGTCTCCACGGATACGCTTGAGAAGCGAGATGCCATCCATCTCCGGCATGACATAATCCGAAATAATTGCATCATACTTCCCGGTCCTGGCCCTGGCGAGTGCGTCTTTTGCCGAGACATCCGTATCGATGGCGATGTCATGGGATTGTTCGAGAAATAGTTTCCCGATTTCGAGAAGGTCCGGTTCGTCATCGACATACA
>Ga0172381_10006714_pt1 | contig 11495 bp, 12 predicted proteins | sample Leawel6488metaG_FD_119754 | JGI IMG/M metagenome (GOLD analysis project Ga0172381, IMG submission 119754) | Leachate microbial communities from a municipal landfill in Southern Ontario, Canada - Leachate well 64-88 metaG | ecosystem: Engineered > Solid waste > Landfill > Unclassified | place... | reverse complement strand
TTAACAAAAGAAATGTTAGATTTTGAAATAGAAACTATTCACAATTTTTTCAAGGACAAATAATATATGCAACAAATTATCGTTGTAAAATTAATGGGGGGTTTGGGTGCGCAAATGGGACAATATATGTTGGGAAAAAGATTGTCCCAAGTGCATAAAGCAAAAATTTATTTAGATACAACATCTTTGCCTAATTTTCGAGGACAAACTTATCGGTTAGATAGATTAAAAATTACAGACAGAGAAATTGCTACTCCTAATAATATTGGTGGTTTGGGCTTTATTTCTGTTCAAACAAATGTTGATTTATATACAACCAATATTTGTGATATGACAGATAATTTATATCTTATAGAATGTTGGGCTAGATCAGAATTTGTAGATTCTTTATTGCCGGACATGAGAAAAGAATTTATGCCTAACTTTAATATGTCTGAAAATTATAGAGAATATGTTAAAGATATACGAAGTAAAAATTCTGTAGCTATTCACATACGAAGAGGAGATTATCTATCTGACAAGGGTGTTCTTCAATTATTAGGATATTGCACCGAGGAATATTTTAACAATGCTATAGAGATTATGAATACAAAGATTGATAATCCTCATTATTTTATATTCTCTGACGACATGGATTGGGTAAAAGAAAATATTAAACCTAAAAATGCTACTTATGTTACTGGACATAGCGAGAATGAGGACATCGAAGAGTTGCAATTAATGAGGCAGTGTAAACACAATATTGTAAGCAATAGTTCTTTTAGCACTATGGCGGCAAAATTAAATAATAATTCTAATAAAAATATAATCTGTCCTGCAAAATTCTTTAGACCAGGAACATTTGATGATACGAACTTGTTTCCCTCAAATTGGATTCATTTAGACGGAGGAAGAAAATGGGATTAAAGGTTGGAGTGTGGAATACTTATCCCACACTAAATTATAATAATTATATGTTTACTCGTTCTGGTTCTACTTTCGAAGCAGAACTTTTTCATCCAATGAAGGTACTATATGAAGAATGTTTAAAGCAAGACGTTGAATTAATCTCATTGGATTTAGTAAAAAATTTCGAAGATATTGATATTTTCTGGTATATAGACTTGCCAGATCCAAATGATGCACGAATAAAAAAGGCTTTTGCACAATTTAAACCGAATATTTTATTTTTATCAGAAAATGAAGTTGTTGCACCTATCAATTATGATAAAAAGAATCATGATATGTTTTGCAGAGTTTATACTTTTCGTGATGATTTGGTAGATAATGTAAAATATTTCAAAATGTATTTGGGGCAGGATCTTCCAGAATCCATTGTTACTAAACAAGATTTTCAAGATGAAAAATTATGCACTTTAATTAATGCTTGTAAATTGATAGAAGCACCGAATGAATTGTATTCTCGAAGAATACAGGCAATACAATGGTTTCAAACTTACCAACCGCAAGATTTTGATCTGTACGGAAGAGGATGGACGATTGAACAATTTCCTAGTTTTAAAGGTGAAGTAGAAAATAAAAAAGATGTTTACGCCAAATATAAATTTTGCATCTGCTTCGAAAACTCGATTAATAAAGGGTACATTACAGAAAAAATATTTGACTGCTTCAAAAATGGAATTGTTCCGATTTATTGGGGTGCAGATAATGTGGCAGATTATATTCCTGAAGAATGTTTCATTGATATTCGTAGATATGATACTTATGAAGAGATATATTCTTATCTAAAAATATTTGATGAATCTGATTACAATAATTATATCAATGCTGTAAATAAATTTTTAGCCAGCGAACAATCTAATCCTTTCAAGACAGAATATTTTGTTCAATGGATGATAAAAGAATTAAAAAATATTCCACTAAAAAAATATTTGGAATGTTTTGATGTTGAACCAAAAATTCCACACTATGAATATAAAGAAGAAACTGGCCCGTTGGTGTCTGTTATTATTCCAACTTATAATCGAAATCGGTTCCTAAAAAAAGCTGTTCAATCTGTTTTAGATCAAACTATGCAGGATTTTGAAATTATTGTGATTAACGATGGAGGTGAAAAGTTAGAACTGGATTTTAATGATCAACGGATTATCGGATATGATTTAGAAAAAAATAGTGGTGTCAGTTCTGCTAGAAATGAAGGAATACGATTAGCAAAAGGAAAATATATTTGTTTTCTGGATTCTGATGATTATTTCTTCAAACATCATTTGAAAGTAACCACGAATTTATTGGAAAACTCTAATTTTGATTTAGTTTATACGGACTCTTATCGTGCTACACTAACAAAAGAGGGTGATTGGTATAAGGTTGCAGAAAGAAATTTTATTTATTCTTATGAATATGATCCAAATTTATTATTGGTACAAAATATTACGCCTACTTTAAACATTATTTTTAAAAGAGAGAAACTAAAAGAAAGTGGATTGTTTGATGAAAACTTGCGAACTTACGAAGATTGGGATTTGTTAATCCGATTATCGCAGTGTTGTAAAGCCACTCATATTCCACGAGTAACGGCTGAATATACTTGGCGCAATGATGGAACAACACAATCTTCCAGTAGCAATGAATTTAGTACGTTATTGCCAATGATTTATAAGCGATATACAACGAATAATGTTGACATTGAGGATCGAAGAAATATGTGTATGGCACAAAGAAGCGTAAGGAGATTAAATTGAGCTTATTAGAAGTTGGAATTCCTGTTTATAATGGTGAAAAGTATATTAAAGAATGTATTGATTCTGTACTGAATCAAACATTTGAAGATTTAGAAATTTATGTTTATGACAATGCTTCAACAGATGGAACCGGACATATTCTTAATGGCTATATTGGTGTAGAAAAAGTGCATCTTATTAGAAAAAAGGAAAATGAAGGCCCTTTAGCAAATTGGAATGATTGCATTACCAGTTCTGATGCAAAATATGTTTCCCTTCTTTGCGCAGATGATGCATGGAAGCCTAATCATGCAGAAATGATGGTGAGAGGACTAGAAGAACATTCTAATTGTGTTTTGGCATATTCTCCCTGTGATTGGATTGACGAAAATAGTAATCTTATCGGAACGTTGCATCATCCAGGTCATAAAACAGAAGAGGTATGGGGAGGAAGGGATGAACTAGGTGAATTATTGGTATATGATGACTATATTACCATTTCTAGTGCTGTTTTTCGTAATGATGCGGTAAAAAAAGTAGGAAAATTCGATGTAGTTAGTAGCGCAGACTGGCAGTATTTTCTACGGTTTGGAAATATGTTTGATGATTTCTACTTCAACCCTAATCCCACCTGCCTATATAGAAAACATGAAGAACAGGATAGCACAAGTTTTTACAATTCGGATGCACCCCTGATTACACATTGCTCAATGCTACTAGATTTCCTGCAATATGGGAATAAAGAAAAACTAAAAGGATATTCACAACGAATTTGGAGCTATTTTATTAATCGTTGCAACATGTATCCACAGTCTGCTTACGGTTTACAATTTTTTACAAGCAAAATCGGACAATATTTACAAGAATTAGATCGTTCATTACTGGAGGATTAATGTTACATATTACTTATGTTTTCGCAGATACACCACAAGAATTAAATACCAGTAATTTCTTTGCGTTTACGCCTTCCAGAGCAATCAATCGTTCTGGAAAGGCAGTATGTTATAGTATTTATATTGGTGATTTTGGTACAAACACCCCTAACGCAAATGAATTATTAGAAAAATCAGATATTATTTTAGTAGAAAGAAATTATAGGGAAGATGTAATCAAACAGATTGAATACTGGAAAGCTAAAGGAAAATTAGTATTAGGATGGTTTGATGATGGATACCATTTAATGAGAAATACGAATTCGTCTTATCCATATTGGATCGAAGGGCGGGCTATCAGCTACAGCATGGATGGGAAAATTCAATCAGAAACATTGATTAATCCTAAACCATTAGTCACATTCAAAGAGGCACTAGGAAAATTTCATGGTTATCTTTGTCCTAGTAAGTACCTGATGAATGAATTTAAGGATTATGGAAAAGGATATTATTTTCCAAATTTATTTCCTGCCAGAAATTATTTATCCCTTCCTCCTAAAGAAAGGAATTCAGATGTTTTGATTGGTTGGGGCGGTAGTTTGTCCCATTATCAGTCGTTTGAAGAAAGTAATATTATTCCTGCATTGCGAAGAGTGTTAGAAAAAAGAAATAATGTTAAACTTTTGATTGCGGGAGATCATCGTGTTTATGATTTGATTAAAATTCCAGAAAATAAAAAGATGTTTCAAGGATATGTTCCCGCTGAAAAATGGCCTGAAACAGTCAATAAATTTGATATTGGTCTTGCACCTTTATCTGGAATGTATGATCGTTGTCGTTCCCACATCAAAATTGCAGAATATATGATGCTAAAAATACCTTTTATTGCGTCTGATAATGTTAGTTATGATGATTTGAAATGGGTGCAATCAGGAAAAATTGTCAAAAATACTACAAAAAATTGGGAAACTGCATTGAATGATATGCTTGACAATTTAGGAAAATATGTTACAATTGCATATAATGAACCTTACGAATATGCGGTAAAAGAATTTGATGTGAATAATAAAGTAGATTTTATTTTGAATTTCTATAGAGAAATAGCAAAAGAAAACAATATTGTACTGGAGAAAAAATGAAATATAAAGGAAAAAATATTGTTATTTTAAATGTTAATAATCGAATCGGAAAAGAAATCGCAGACGACATCGCCAATGCCAGAGCTAAAATTATTGGTGTTGGCAAAGAACCTACTTCAAGAGGATTGGATGATGAATTATCTATGATGTATGGAGTAGAGTTGCAGTATATCTCTTCTGATATATTTGAAGAGACTCCTAAAGAAGTATTACAGAAAGTGCTTGAGAAAACAGATAAGATTGACTATCTATTCATTATTTATTCTGTTCATAATTATGACTCTATTAAATCTTATTCGGAAGAGATGAATAGCAGGGTATATGATATGAGCGATTTAGGAATTGCTTTTGGAGCTAATATGCGGGATACAGGTGGAGGAAGCGTTTTTATTATCGCAGATCTTGATGATTTCTATTCTAAAAATCCTTTTGGTAAAACGGTACTACAAAATACATTTCGACATTTCAAAGATGATATGTCTCTTATTTTTGGTAAACTATTAAATGTATACGACTTGTATATTGGAAAATGTGAAAGTGTGGTGGAAAAATTAAAGGAGATCAATGAGTAATTTTAAGGATAAAGTAGTTATTGTAACTGGTGGAAGTCAAGGAATCGGTAGAGGTATTACCGATTCCTTCATTGAAGAAGGCGCTAATGTAGTGGTGATTGGAAAAACGGATATTAGAATTGAAGACGCCACGTATTATTCAGTAGATTTAACTAACCGTTATTCCAGATTGTATTTAATTGATAAAATTTTTGATAAGTTTGGACGAATTGATATTCTCGTAAATAATGCAGGAACGCAAGAAAAAGATCCTTTTGTAGATTACGCTAAAGAAAAATGGGATGAACAACTAGAACTACTTTTAACAGTTCCATTTGATTTGTCTCAGCAAGCATCAAAATATATGATTAATCAAAACTACGGTAGAATTATTAACATCGGTTCTATCTCTTCTTTTCAAGGCGCTAGAAACATCGTAGGGTACGTTACCGCTAAACATGGTTTGTTAGGATTAACCAAATGTATGGCAGTGGAACTTGCACCTTATGGAATTACATGCAACCTTGTTTCACCTGGTTTCATCAAAACAAAGATGTTGGATGATTTAGGGATTGATTTGGAAAGTACAAAAACTCGTATTCCCATCCATAGGTTAGGATCAAGAGATGATGTGGCTAACGCAGTATTATTTTTAGCATCTGACGAGAGTAGTTATATTACCGGAAGTAATTTAATGGTTGATGGGGGCTGGACAAGTCGATGACAAAAATAGAGCCAAAAGATATTCGAGTAAAAGAAAGACAAAAATTGGAAGAAATAATTCCATTAAAAACACCTTTTCTGATGTTTATTGATCCTAGTAATTTTTGTCCTTTTAAGTGTAATTATTGTCCTACTTCTGATAAAAATTTACTAAAGAAAGTGGGAAGAAAACCTGCCATCATGTCGTTTGATCTATTTGTGAAGGTTGTAGACGATCTGAAAGAATTTGATAATAAAATCAAGATGATAAATATGTATTCAGACGGTGAGCCGTTGGCAAATCCTTTCTTTTCAGATATGGTAAAATATTTGAAAGATGCAGAGGTTGCAGAAAAGGTATGGACAAGAACCAATGGATATTATTTTGAGCCAAAATTGAACACTAAACTTATTAATTCAGGAATTGATTTAATTGGAATTTCAATATCTCATGTAAATAGTGAGGGATATAAAAAAGTATCAGGAATAAATTTGGATTATGATAAGTTGGTAGATAATATTCGAGACCTGTATGCTAAAAGAAATAACTGTAAAATTTATATTAAAATTGCAGACAGTGGATTAACTAAAGAAGAAATTGAAAAGTTTTACGATGATTTCACGAATATTTCTGATTACATTGGAATTGAATATCTGCATGACTGGACTGGAGAAGAAGGAACAGATTTTCAAATGGGAACGAACCCCAACACATTCGATGGACTTCCTTTAGTAAACAAGGTTGTTTGTCCGTGGCCCTTCTATACTTTATCTGTAAAGGCAAATGGACACGTAACAGTATGTAACGAGGACTGGAAACATAATATCAATGTTGGAAACGCAAATAAAGAATCTATAAAAGATATTTGGAATGGGAAAAAATTAAAAGATTTACAGATAAAAATGCTGATGGGTGGACGTGGAGAAATTGATGTCTGCTCTAATTGTTATTATATAAAATGTGCGCCTGACAATATTGATGATTATAGAATTCAATTATTAGGAAAACTAAAGGATAATCAATGTCCGAATTTTTAACCATCAGTATTCCTACTAGAAATAGAGCGACTTATTTAGCAGATCTTCTCGTATCCATTGCAAATCAATGGAAAGAAGAATATAAAGATGTTATCAAAATTCAGGTTCTAAACAATCGTTCAGAAGATAAAACTGATGAAATTGTAAATGCGGGTTGTTATCCATTTGATATTTATTATATGATTCAACCTAATAAGCTAGATGGCGATGAATCAATTGCCTCTGCATATAATAATTCTTTTGGAGAATACACTTGGGTTTGTGGCGATGATGAACTATTGCCAGAAAATTCATTATCTGTAACATTAGAATTGTTGTATAAATATAAACCTGCATTATTATTACCTAAAGATTTAAATTATGTAGGAACGGTCAAACTAGATGAATATTATCCTAATTATAAAGAATTTGCAAAATACTGTTATAAAACAGACAAGAGTATTTTAGTGGCACATTCTTTAATTTCTGGCAATATTGTTAAAACAGAATTGTTCGATACGAAAATAGCAGAAGAAAAAAGAAAGACAAACTATGGTCATTTTTATGGTATAATTAACGGTGTAGGAAATAGTGATTTACCTTTGATTTGTCCACAAGTTCCTACTTTGACTGTTAGATTACAGAGAGCATTTCCGGTGGATGGGCTATGGTCAGAGGATTTAGAGCAAAAACAAAAGCAATATTTGGAATGGGTTTGCGAAAAATTTAATCTAAAAGGAGAAAATTAGATTGAGAAAGAAATGTCCTGTATGCGAAGGAATAAAAATAATCAAGAATTGGAAAATGGAATTTATTGTTCCTGATAGCTGGCCTATGCCGACAGAGAATGAAATTTGTTTATGTCTTGACTGCGGAATGATTTATTATGATAATGATAGTAGTCAGGAAAAATATGACGAATATTATAATAAATATTATGGATATGATACCAGTCTAACGGGAATAGATGCACACAAAAGATTAGAAGATTTGACAGATTTATCTATGGAGATATGTCCAGATAAAAATTCTGTTATTATAGATTTCGGTGGTGGTGAAGGAATTATTGAAAAGATATTGAAAGAAAATGGTTATAATCGTATTTTTACGATAAACCCAAAAGATAAATTTCCAGAAGAAAAAGCAGACTTGATTATTGCTTCTCAAGTATTAGAACATATCTATGATTTACATGGAATGATGGAAAAATTAATACTACATATCAAAAAGAATGGAAAATTTTTGATTGAACTTCCAGACGCAATAAATATGATGAATGCTCCTCTACCCATTTTAGATTACCATGAAAAACATGTGAATCACTTTCTTCCAACCACACTCGATATATTCTTTGATATGTATGGATATTTACCAACTTATCAGTATCGTTGTTTTGAAAAATCACATTTCGGATATATTTATCGTGTGGTATATGAACGTATCAATTCTTCTTATGTTTATTATCTTTCTAAAGAAATTGTAGAAAAGAATGTAGAAGAAAAGGTCAAGAAATTATTTAAAATTGATTTTCCAGTACAAATATGGGGTTGTGGTGATATTTGTATGCATCTGTTGACTAAAGTAAAATTGGACGTTGTTAATTATATTGATAATGATCCTGCTTATCGAGATCAAACCATAGGAGGAATTCCTGTAACGACAAATGTATTAGAGGACGTACCAATTGTTATTATTGCACAAAACCAGGTAACATCTATTGTAAATGATATTAAAAATAAAAATTTAAAAAACGAGGTGATTATAATATGAAATGTGTCAAAGAAAGAATTAATTTAGCAAAAGAAATTCCTTTACAAACTCCTATGGCATTAATGTTGGAAATGAGCAGTGCTTGTAATTTTAAATGTAAATTCTGTCCCGTTTCTGACACAGAAGAAAACAAAAAACATGACTTTAAATATGAATTTATGAATCCAGAATTGTATAAAAAAGCGGTCGATCAGTTCAATGATTTTCCAAAAACAGGAAATCCATTCAAGGTATACATCAATGGAATTGGGGAATCTTCATACCATCCGCAATTTGTAGAACTTGTTCGTTACACAACTGAAAAGTTAAAAAGAGCAGATGCTTTTATTATTCGAACAAATGCCAGTCTTTTGACTCCAGATGTTGTAGATGAAATAATTGATGCGGGAATGAGTGAGATTAATATTAGCGTTGAAGCAGTTAATGAAGAGGGTTATGAAAAAGTAACTGGACGTAAAGGAATGTTCCAAAAGGTTTTAGATAATGTTACTTATCTCTATAACCACAGAGGAAAATGTAGGGTATATGCAAAAATTATTCCTTTAGGAACTCCTGAAACAGATGAAAAAGAATTCTTTAGAATTTTTACTCCCATTACAGATATAAGGGAAGTGGAATATGTTATGAATTGGGGCGGAGTTGAAAAAGATTTGACAGGAGGAGTAAAGAAACCAGAAATAACGGTTAATGGAGATCCCATTACTCCTAACATTACTTGTCCATATATTTTTTATACCATTATGGTTAATGCAAGCGGAATAGTCCATAACTGTTGTTTTGACCCATTCACTTATGTTAACGTTGGCGATATTAATAAAAATACATTGCAAGAGATTTGGAATGGCGAAAAACTAAAAGCGTTTTGGCGATTGCATCTTGAAGGAAAAAGATATGGACTCAGAGCTTGCGGCCCCTGTACTTATTTATATGGTTGCCCTGACTTTTTGACAGAAAAAGATAGATTGGAAATATTAGAAAGGTTGAAAGATTAAATATGTTAATTAAAGGAATAGAAGCAACTCAAAGCATTCTCGACAGATTTTGGGATAAAGTAAATAAAAATGGAGAATGGCACGAAGAATTAAATTCATGTTGTTGGCAATGGACTGCGAGTGATAATGGACACGGATATGGACATTTTTATTTAGGGGGAGGAAGAAACGACAAAAGATCAGAATATTCTCACAGAATATCTTATATTCTTTATAAAGGAGAAATACCAGATGGATTAGAAATAGATCATTTATGTAGAAATAGGAGATGTGTTAATCCAGATCATTTAGAAGCAGTTACTAGTAAAATAAATTGTTTAAGAGGCGATTCATTATCTGCGCAAAGAGCAAGGCAAAAGGTTTGTAAAAGGGGTCACCCTTTATCTGGCGATAATTTGTATGAAGCTGGTGGAAGAAGAATGTGCAGAACTTGTAGGGAAGAAAATAGATTGGCAAATAGAGAAAGAGATGCAAAATCAAGAAGACGCAGGTATTCAGAATTACATCCTATAAAATTAAACAACAAAGGAGAAAGAAATGGGATGGCAAAACTAACGGAAGAAAAAGTTAGACAAATTAAGTTGCTGTATAAAAATAAAGAAGTTACAATGTTTACAGAATTAGGAAGAATGTTTGGAGTCGCGGATTCAACCATATGTGAAATTATACACGGCAAAAGATGGCAACACGTTGTCGTTGAGGAATCATTATGAACACGTCAGAAAAAATATTCAGTATCCTAGAAAATTACGTTGATACCATCTTCTTTGTACCTGGTGGTGGTTGTGCTTTTTTAGCAAATGCATTAGGTAATTCTAAAATCAATCATATCTCTGCAATTTGCGAATCAGGTGCAGTATCAATGGCAACAGGATATGCAATGGCAAGAAATAAACTAGGAGTTTGCCTGGTTACTTCTGGCCCAGGTATTTGTAACGCTATTACAGGTATTGCATCTGCATGGACAGATTCCATTCCTCTTTTAGTAATTGGAGGTCAAGCGAAATCATCTACATTAATCGGTAATTCCGGTCTCAGAGTTCGGGGGATACAGGAAGTAGATGGTGTAAAAATTACCAGGCCAATTACTAAATTATCAAGTCAAGCAGTATCATCAAAAGATGCAATTGATTCTTTGAATATTATGATTAAAACCTGTCTGGAAGGACGTAAAGGAGGATGTTTTTTGGAAATTCCACTAGATATTCAGGGAGAATCGTATGAGAAATAAAAGCGTGTTTTTATTGGGTAATGGAATACGAAATAACCCATCTTTGGTCAATAATTTGCTCGAAATGAGTGTTCCTACGATGACTACGTGGATGAGTATGGATTTAGTGCCAGAAAATCACGAATCTTTTTGTGGTAGACCCGGCACAATTGGTCAAAGGGGTGCAAATATTATTCTGCAAGAGTGTGATAATTTGTATGTTTTTGGTGCAAGATTAGATGATGATACGGTTGCTTTCAATCTGGATAATTTTGCTAAAAATGCAAATAAATTTGTCTACGATGTGGATGTAGCAGAACTCAATAAATATCCTCAAAGCTGGCGCAAAATTATTGTAGACTTTGATAATTATACAATGGGATTTCCTAAACCACAAGAGAGTCCTGACTGGTTATTTTGGTGTAAGGCAGTACACAATGATTTACGATATGAATTAGAAGGACAAGAGAATGATAGATATGTAGATCCATATAAATTTGTATCATTAATGTCCGATTTATGTCAGGAAGATGAAATTATTGCTTTAGGAAGTAGCGGATTTGCACCTGTATCATTTCTTCA
>Ga0172381_10006713_pt1 | contig 11496 bp, 23 predicted proteins | sample Leawel6488metaG_FD_119754 | JGI IMG/M metagenome (GOLD analysis project Ga0172381, IMG submission 119754) | Leachate microbial communities from a municipal landfill in Southern Ontario, Canada - Leachate well 64-88 metaG | ecosystem: Engineered > Solid waste > Landfill > Unclassified | place... | reverse complement strand
TCAACAACACCCGTTTTTGACGAGGTTATTATTGGCACTCAAACTTGGATGGCTAAGAATTAGGATATTGACGATGGGTTGGGGGGTATTTATGCTTATAATAATGACGAGGGAAATGTTGCCACGTATGGAAGGCTTTACACTTGGGATGCTGCTGTAAGGGTTGCTGCTAGTATTGATGGTTGGCATTTGCCGAGTCGGGCTGAATTTGAAATACTTATGTTATTTTACGGGGACACTTTATCTTCCGACGAGGATGGTGTTCTCTACACTAACCCACCAGTCGGGCTAAACAGGGTAGGGGGAGGTCGAGCAGATATCGCGAGTACGCCGCCATTTGGTTATCTAAACGAAATATGGGAGATGTGGGCTACCGATACATCAATTGCGGGGTGGGATATTTTCAGCGAGACAGAAAAATACTATTACATACAATATAATGTGCCCACCGAGTTGGGATTTTCCGTGCGCCTAATCAAAGACTAATTTGTTAATTAAACTAAAATACATTCCATAACCGTAATTTTTCATATATTTGAAAGCAAAAAGTACTAATTTAAAAATTGTTATTATGCCATTGCAGCCAGATCAACCACCAAAAATTCCACCAAAGAAAAAAATTAAGGTGAAGAAATGAATTAGTCCAGATAGATGGGGTCAATTACACTTTGGTCTGGAGCGATTATTATGAATATCCTGTAATAATCCTTGATGCCCCTATAACTATCAATGGAGAAATCTATGACTAGTGTTTTTGAAAGAAAGCAAACTTTAAAAACAAAATATGAAACTAAACCAAGAATTTATCTCATGGCTCACAGAAACAGCCTCATTTGGTGTTACCGCACTAGTGGGGCTGGTTACTTCTGTTTATTATTTGAAAAAGATATTTACTAAAAATCAAAAAGATGATAAAGAGGATGATTAATTGGATTGTCATTAGTTTATCAGGTTTCTTTGGTTTTATGGGGGGGATTCTCTTTTATAAGAGATTTCTGACAGAAAAACCCCCTACAGAATTGAACGTGGTTTTAACCAAAGAACCCCCCGAAATGGGGAAAGATACACTTTATACAGGAAAAGCTCAGGAAACGAAAGCAAACCCTAGTAAAAAACGAAAATTTAAACTTTTTAGGAGGAAAGAAAAATGAAATTAAAAGATGTACTGTGGTGGGTTCCATTAGCTCTTATAGCTTTACTGTTTTATGAAGCTGCTGTTATTTATAACGGATGGCCAAGTTTGGGTTTAGGTTTGATGGAACAAAGTTTCATGGGGTTATTATGGTTTTTTCTTATAATTCCAATTGTATGGTGGTTATTGGGGGGATTATTCCCTGATTTGAGATCATCTTTAGTAAAAGAACTAAAAAAAGGAACGTCATGCGATTTACTGAGTCAAAAGGAGCGTATAGAATGGGCATTGCGTGTTTTGCTTTGCTTATTATGCTTGGCAGGGTATATGGTCAAACCCGGTTAAGTCCTGCTGAAAAAGATTCCCTGTTGTCCGTCGTTATAAAGATAGCTGAAAGTCAGGAAGGTATTCGAGAGAGAACAGGAAATAATGATGGGGAGGTTGAAAAATACCTTAAATTAGTTGGATTACGGAGGGGAAACCCTTATTGTACTTCTGGCTTGTTTTGGGTGTATAATGAAGCAGGTGTTCGTTTATTAGTAGAAAATCCTGCCTATAGTCCTAACTGGGCTTTAAAACCCATGAAAGTAGTATATAGAAAAGTAAAGCCCCCGGATGATTACGTTATGGAAAAGGGGGATATAATGTTGTTTTATATTCCTACTAAAAAAAGGATTGGACACGGTGAATTGATAAAATCGGAATTTGGCGAATATTATAAAACAACAGGATTTAACACCTCAGGAACTGATACGGATAATGGCGACGGGGTGAGACCGATGTTGAGAAAAAAAAGTTTAGCGTATATTATAGTTAGACCAAGTGAAAGTGAATTCTTTTACAAAAGTAAATTATTTAATCATTTAAAAAATTAACATTATGAGAAATCGTTTTATTCAATTGTGGCCTTATGTGCTGTTAATTTTCATGTTAACGTGTATATTTGCCCCAGGGATTGCTTCTGCTCAAGAGGGGGGTGATCTAAAGGATGTTTTTAGCTCTATCAGTTTGGCTTCTTTCTCTGCAGTGGTAGCCTCTGTAATAGCTTTAACCCGGATTGTGTTGGAAATTATTCCTAATCCAAAAAAGTGGTTGAAAGTATTTATCCCTGTTTTAATTTCGATGGTATTATCAGGGGTGGGTTACTTTTTACAGATCGGAGTATTTGCTGGCGTGGATATAGGTATGACGCTATTTTATGCCGTACTGATTTCAGTTAGTAGTTTAGGAACATTTGACGCTATTGTTTTAATTCCTTTTTTATCTAAAATTTTGAAGAAGAAGTAATAAAATTAAACAGAAATTAAAAGCCCGGTCGATCTTACTCAGCCGGGCTTTTTATGTGTTTGAAATATAGCAAATTTCGGTGTGGTGAATTTGTCTGTATATGCTAGTTAACGGCAACATTAATCAGCCGCAACGAACTCGCCAGTAATGAGTTTGACAGGTTCGCCGACGCCCATAACCCAGACTCCAGTATGGTCATTTTTGTACCCTTTTGGTGGCTCAACAACGGCATGTATTGAGTTTGGAGTTATATTTTCAAAAACTCGTCCGTGCGCATTGCAAAATGTCACTTTGACAATTTTGGGTGTTTCTAATTTTTGTGCTTTTGGACACGAATTGATACTTTCAATTTTATAACTTTCAGAAACTTCAATAGTTTCAAATCCATATCTACGGCCTTTCATTCCGCAATTTAGACAAACCATTTCGTCGAACATTTTACCCCCTCGATTTATGGTAACTAGATTTTGTTTTTCCCAGACGTGCTGAGATGTTTTAATATTAGATTGATACATATTTAAATTTATTTATTTGATTATTAATAAAATGCAGCCGTTAACAAAAACTATATATCAAGCCGTGGTTTTGCGGCTCATCTGATAGTTCAATGGTATTAATATTTGTTCATTTTTGCAACTTCTAGCGGCTAGACAATTTTGTGCTTCGTTTTCCAGCACGATTTTATATTGCCGTCCGTTAGCGTTCATGTTAAGACTGCCACTCACATATAAGATATGTTTCATCTGACAATGGAACCAAAGTTTCGCCAGACCAACAATCCTCATCGTGACAATGACCGCCATTGACAAGTTCAAAGACATGATTAAAAGATTGATCTTCAACATTCTCTTTTTTCCATTTTTTGTTGTCAATTTCAGACAGTTGGATAGTACCTATAATTGTGACATAACTTAAATCTTCTCTTAAGTATTCAATTGATTCATCAATTCTGTGTTTCATTTTGATATATTTTAATGATTTATAACATTTTACGACTAAAACACGAAACGCTAACAAAAACTATACATCCATTGCCGTGTCCGTGCGGACAACTTGCTTTTGTTCCCGTATCGGCTTTTGTGCGGCTCGACAGTAATTTCTTCGCAATCATCAACGGTGTATAGTGCCGTCCGTTAGCCGTCAGTTTAAGACGACATTATTACAGCCATTTCTTTATCTGTTGGCTTTCGTTCTTCTCCGCACATTTCACAATACATAACTGAAAATTCTCGTGGAAATGTTCTTGATTGTTTCCATTTATGCTCAGAACCATTTAAGCAATCTGCTTTTTCAGGTTCATAATAAAATGATATTGAAGTTTCAAAAACAAATGATTTACCACAATGAGGGCATTCCATTTGATGCTTTTTACCTTCTTCATAACCAAAACCATCATCGTGGCATACATCACATTCTTTTTCGCAATAAGGACACTCTAAATCTGACATAATTTTATATTTTTAATTGTTAATAATCAATCAATAAAAACCGAACGGCTAACACGTGGTATAGTTAATTGGGGCTTATCTGAGTTATTCATCATTTCTGCTATTTATTAAGTTTCAACTATTTTGATAGGTTGTCGGTATCTAATCCCCAACTAACCATACCACCAACGTTATGCGGCAGCTTAAAGCCACTTGATACGTACATCCATTTCGTCGATGATTCTTTTTTTGCCAGATAAATGCTCGTTGACTCTTTCTTCTATTTCAACTGTTAGTCCTGAGAACCTGCGATACCACCGCATTGCGATAAATACTTCCCAGCTATCTCGACTGTTTTCTCTAAATGTGTTAAAATAGTAAAAGTGTCCACTTTTAGCCTCGGCTTTAATGATTTTGCCAATACCTTTTATGTATTTTTTTGTAATACTCCTAAGCCTTTTCCGATTATAGCTTTTGGCTTGTTTTTGGAGTTCGTTTGTTTTTGGAATTTTCATAATATTCTAATTTTAAATTATTTATTCGTTTTAAAAGCCGACCGCATAACAAAAACTATACATCCATCGCCCGCTCGGTGACTTAATTCACAAAAATAGTTTGTTCACCTTTAAAATTAGTCATCGTAACAGTTGAGGCCTTTTTTATTTTAACAATTCTATCAATACATTCAAATTCAACAGTAATAGGATTGTATTTTTCAAGTTGACCGAACATTAGAATAGTTAGAGAGTGTTTGATTTTTTTCATGGTAGTATTTTAAATAAAAAGTACTCCATAACTGATTCTCCCAATAAACAAAATGAAAGAAAAATTAACCATAATACTATAACTATTATTTTCTTACTTTTATCCGTCAGTTTTTTCATATTATAAATTTTTACATAAATAAAAATGATGACATAAATTTGATTTACATTCTCCCTCAATAAACTCCCCAAAACAGGGAGGGGTATTATAAAGTGAATCTTTTTCAGTAATTAAATGATGTTTAAACCTATTTAGAGCCTGCTCAAGATTATTAATCTTAGCAATTGCCATGTTAAATTCATTCTCTGAGGTTAAAGGACCTTGTAAGGAAACAGCATGATAACCATCAGCAATTCTAAATTGATACGAAGTAGTGCCGGTCTTGTCAATTGGGTATAGTTCAGTATGATATTCAACCCTTGAATGAATATCATCAGGAGAAAGAAAGTTTTTCTCGTTGTAGGATTTAGGTAATGGATTCATAACTTTACTATTTATTATTTAGAGTATTAAAATAAATTTCTATAGTATTAGTAACTATAAGTAAATTATCCTCAGTTTTATCTATTTGTAAATCATGGCAAACTAAATTATAAATATCTTTTATCTGAGAGGGATATATATACTTTAAGCCTTTAATATAGTGGTAAGTTCTCATCTGAATAGTAGAAGTCATTTTATTAACTTTTTAGAATATCCAGTTAAACTCTGATCTATCAATTGATAAGGCATCTAGCATATCAATCATCCCAATCATTTTTGCCCTTTCATATAGCCATGATTTGTTTTCATCTAACTTTATGTCTCTTAATAATAACCTATCTCTAAGTTTTAGCATAAATTGCTCCTGCTCTCTTACTTTATTTAATAGTATTGTTTTCATTTTTCTTAGTGTTTATGTATCTGATTAGTTTCAAATACAATTCAAATATAAGGTGTAGTTTTTAAATAACCTAATTTTTTTAAAGAATTTTTCAAATTTTTTTACAACTATAATTCAACCACCTTACTAATACCTCGTTTCTTGTTTTTAGTTACCTCAAACGTTTTATCGGCATAGGAAGCTAAAACCTCCTCATGAGTCACAATAATAAACTGAATACCAAGTTTTTGACTAATTTCTTTAATTATCTGACTACCTAACTCCTGTTTCTTCTTATCCAGGTTCTTTAATGGTTCATCCAGAACAATTACATTCCTGGTATGAGGTGCATTCATTGACCAACAGGCTACCCTTAATGCCAAGGTGGCTACGTCTATTGCCCCTCCTCCAGTTGAAGATAATGGATCTATCTTCTGGTCATCTCTGACAAAGAAAATATCACATTCCGTTTTATTTCTCCTCTGAACAAACTCAACCTTAATATCATAAGGATCAGGAAATACTGCTTCCATTGCCATGCTAGTAATATCTGAGATGTGATACTGTAACTGCTCCTGAGTCTTCAATCCGGCTAATTTAATTAACTCAGCTGCCTCGGTATGCCTTATCAATGATCGTTCATTTCGCTTAATTGATACCTCTAGGGTATCAATATCTTCAATTATCTGAGATCGTTTACCTTTTTGCTTATTAAGCCAGGTTTTTATTTGATCTACATCCTTACTCATCTTCAAAGTCATAAAGTTCGTTTAATTCTTCCAGTTTTTCCCCAATTTGATGATCTAATCGCTCTATTTCAGTTGTAAGGGAAAGAAGTTTTTTTTCAGCACCTTCTACTGATTTACAATTAAATTCATCCTTCAACCGAGTATTTAACATATCCAACTGCCCATTTAACCGATTACCAGTGGCAATTGCCTCAGTTACCTTTTCTTTTAACCTAAGTAATTCTTTTTCAGTCATTATCCAATGCATTATAAATTAATTCCTTTGTTTTCTTATGTAAATCCTCATTTGAATTAATTAATGCTTCTACATTATCCTCAAATGAAAAGAATGATTGAGTTTCATCCTTTAACTTATTAATGAAGGCATCTATTCTAAGTTCCCGCTCTTCTGTTTTTTCTATATGCTCCCTACTTATAACCCCTTCATTTATAGGTAAAAATACCCGTTTTACTGAATTTGTTTCACTATAATATAGAAAAACACATGGTTTATGATCTATTTGATCCGCATTTGATCTCATCAATGATCCCGGATTTACTAACACCCTTCCCTGATACTCTTCAACAAATGTTTTATGATTATCTCCTGTTATAATTAGATCATACTCAGGGTATTGTTTAAGTAGTTTTCTTCCAGTAGGGGAAGTACCTCCTGGCCATGGTAATTTGCCTTGGTAATTGAATGTATGCCAGACTAAAACCTTTTTTGTTTCTGTTTTTGAAATATGTATCAATATAGATGCTTCATTTGGGAGTTGACCAAAATGACATCCATCAAAAATAGTTAGTTTTTCAGCTTTAACTAGGGTCTGTATTCCCGATTTATAAGCTAAATCCAAATTATGTTGAGGAAGATCATGTTGTCCATAAATGGTATAAAAATTACAAGGTATATGTTCAATGGTTTCAGATAAAAGCATGGGACTAGGTTTCCAATGATGGAATAAATCACCCCCATGTACAACCGGACACTCGTACTTTCTTTGAAGATCAGAAATAAAATCTACCTTTGCCCACATCTCTGACCAATAGTCATCAGTTCGACCTACCGGTTTATCTTCCCTTAAATGCCAATCTGAAGTAATTATTAAATCTGGTTTGTTTTTCATAAATTATCAACTTCTTTCAATAGATTACCACTCTCATCCTCTAACCATATACTTCCGTTTATTCCTTTCCTACGATTGAAAATCATAAGTTTATTAAAATCCATACTCATATCCAATACTTTAGCTTTTCTACTGATCACCAGATCAGGGTTCATAGTATTTGATATATTATGTCTATTTGCTAGTAAAACAGCCTTTTTTGGGCTTATTGCTTTTACTATGTGAGTTGAGGTTGGTATCTTTGATTCTCTTTTATAAAGAACAGTTACTTTATAATACTTATTTTTAGCCTCCATTTTTATTTTGTTTTAAATTGGTACCACAAAAAGGACATATATCAGGGGTAGCTTTAATTAACTCATCCTGAAACTCTTTAATATCTGATTGATTTATTTTGATTGAAGCCTGTAAAGCATTGATTGAAGAAATGATCCTACTTAATTGATTATATTTATCTTGTTTCTCTTTTTTATCATCAATCAAAGTAATGGCATTTTTAAGCGGTATATTCAATTCAATTAATTTACCTATATTCTCTACCTTTTTCTTAATTGACTTGATAGAATCCAAAGTAAATGCCAAACTTTTAAAGTAGGTTTCCCTTTCTTTCTTTTCAGAATAAAGAATCATAATTTTATCAATTAAATCCTGTAGATTGATTAATCTATTTACCCCCTCTATTTTATTATTTATCAATTGTATTTGGTTCAGTATAGCAGTCAATTTGGATTTATTTTGGGTCAATGCTTGTTTTCTGCTTTGGGCATCCTCTATCACCTCAATATCAATTTCAAGTTTTGTAATATCTGGTAATCGTTCTAATGCTATTTGTTTTAATTCTATTGAGTTGTTATCAGCTTTAATATTGGAATTAATTTCTTTTATCCAGCTATTTATAAGGCTTGTGGTGGTGTGAATCTTATCAATATGTGCTATTTTATTCAGAAAAATAGCCACTTCTCCCGGAGTTTTAGACAATAGAAAGGGGGCATCCAATTGGTTTTGTAAATTGGTATCATTTATATTCAATGCCTGTTTTATCTCCTCAGGTATATCTGAACCAAATGCTGCAAAACGAGTATCATTCAGGTAATAAAGGTTTTCAGAGTTGGTTTTTACCCTTTTTACCTCCTGATCATCATCTGTTTTAATTGTTATTTCAGTATCCCCTCCCCACCAGGAACGATAATCATCTCCTCCTGGTTTATTATAGAATACTTGTTTTATAGCCCTTATAACCGCCGATTTACCACTATCTGAATCACCAATAATTATATTAACCCCCGGATCAAAATTAAGCTCTGATTTACGATGTGACTGGTAATTTTGTATGATTAATTGATTTATCATATTTATCAAGTATTTTTTGAGTAATGGTGTTTAATAATCTGACTGATTCAATTAAGGATAGCTCATCTACTAAAGATATAACAGTATTGGCTTTATTCAAGTTAATTTGATGCTCAAGTCTTTTTTTATTACCTTCAATTATTACATCAAATAACTCTTTTAACTCATCTATTATTCCCCTAACATGATTATCCCCCTCAATCAATCTAGTTATTGTTTTTAAGCTATAACTTATGGTAGAGGCAGTTAAATTACCAAAATATTTACCAATATTGGTATAATCAAATTTGGTTAATTTTATAGCAAAATAGTGACTATATCGTCTAGCTTCAATGACCTCTTTTTTTCTGGTTTTATAATGTAATTCCTCACTACTAATCTGAAAGTAACCACAAATTACATTATCTATCTGCTCAAATGATATCATTATAATTGATATAAGGTAATTACTAAAAGTATGATGTATATTAGCCACAAAAAGAATAACCAATTAAAACATTTTTTAAAGTTTTGGTTAAAATGCCAACAGGCTCTTTTAAATTCGAGTATATTTTTATCTAAACAATTAATGGAACTATTAATTGTTTTTCTTTCTTCCAAGGTAAACAAAGGTTTCATTTTGGTTAAAAATTTTAAAAATGTCGTCTACAATACTCACATATTAATAAGGCATCCACCTTTCCATCATGGGATTTAACGGATCTTTCAGAAGCTCTTAAATCTATATTTGGAAAAAGCCTTTTAGCTGCCATTTCTGCCATCTTTTTTGTATCAGCTTTAATGGTTTTACCAGTTGATGAGGGTTTAGTTTGTTTCGGTATCCCTTCAAACATTTCAGCCTGCCATTTCTTTGGTTGAATTTTAGTATAGGGTATTTTATTAGCCGTTAAAATACCCTCCCATATTCCACAACCAAAACCAAAATCAAAAGTAGCATTGGCAGAGCTGCCAAATATGGCATGGACATCCTCTATCACAGCGAAAACATCCTCAATATCGGAAATATATGATTTAATGATACCATCCATTAATTTTATATCATACTCCTTACCAATCAAAGGAATAGACCTATATAAGTAATTTTTTGGGGTATTCAGGGATTCAATAAAAATAAAAACCCCCCCATTCTTACCAGGATCAATACCAACCCTTATTTTTGGTTTAAGCAGGGTCGATTCAGATTTAGAATTACCTCTAATCATGATAATTTTCTTTTAAATGATCCATTGATTGATGCTCAAATAGCTCCAAAAAAGCTTCATAATCAGTCGGCTGTATAGAAAATAGGAATGATTTATACTTATTAAAATTAAGCAGTTCAGGAACAGTCATTCTGGTTTTAAGCTCATTAATAAAGCGTAATTGGATAACTTTATTAACCTTATTGGTTACTTCATCTGTACCAGGTATCATTTGTTCTAACCATTCAATATATAAAACGACATCATCTGGTATGTTTAAAGCAAGAAACAAATCTCTTTCTGTTTCTTGCTTGTATAGTATTAGTAAATCTGATCTTTTCATAATATATTTATCTTTGTTTTGATTTTCTTTCTGTTTTAAACTTATCTTCAATTTCGTTCCATAGATTGATCACCTCTCGTTTTAATTTTTTTTCCAGGCCTTGCTCCTCAATCATAAGTATAGCCTTTTCAAGCTCATTAGATAATGAAACTCCATTTACCGAGTAAGTAGAATTGGAAGTATTATCTTTGATAAATTGAAGATTACCCCGTATATCATCAATTCCATAATCAAAAAGGATATAAACTTTTGCTTTATGATAAGGTTCCCAAATGGATGATTTAAAGACTTCAAACTCAGTCTCAACTCCTATTACTCGGTCCTGCTTCTTCCCATTAATGGTCTTTGTTTTTTTGATCTTATCTGGATTAGTGGCTCTTAGTCTCAGGGAGGCATAAAAGCCAATAGCTTTACCTCCAGTAGACTGCCATTTAACCCCATACTTACCGGCATCTTGGTTTTCCCGGACCTGATTAGTCCCAACCATTAAATAGTTCTTGTTTTGAAGTATACGGGCATTTTTCCTGAACCCTTCGCTAAATTCCTTTGCCCTTCGCATCCCCATTTTATCACCATCATCGTTATCCATTTCAATATCGGTAGATAGGGCAGCCAGTGAATCAACAAAACATCCGTTTATAGCCCCCTCTCCTTTAGGTTTCCATTTACGGATATTTTCAAATACCTCTGTAACTTTGTCAGGAGTATCGTAGGCAATTTCATCAGTATTTAGATCAAATATTCTAGCAAATTGTTTATTTAAACGAGCCTCAGGATCATCAAAATGTATATCACCTCCCTTTCTTTGCACATCCCCTGCTATTTCACAGGCCAATACAGTTTTACCACTACCAGAAGGACCAAATATTTCAACAAATATTCCACCAGGTATTCCCCCATTTCGGACAACTCCGCCTGATATAGCAAGATCCAATAAAGTGGAACCGGTACTAATCATGGTATCAAAATTGCCTTTATATTCTTTCTCCTCTTTGATCGGCTCAGTAGAATGCCTCTTTACCTGATCTGATAATGATTGTCTTTTCATTCAACAATTGACTTTATGATTATATTAGCATCTTCTTTTGTTACCTTTTTTAACAAAGCACCATGCTCCCTTTTTAAAAAATCAGCAAATGATAAATGATGCTTTGTTTGTTTTATTACTTTCCATTCTAGCTGAATGGCATGTTGTTTTTCTTGTAATAAATCACTATACTCCCAAATTTCTCGGTTATTTAGATACCAATCTTTAAGGATACTGTTAAGTAAAGCAGATTTTGTTACTTTT
>Ga0172381_10006712_pt1 | contig 11496 bp, 7 predicted proteins | sample Leawel6488metaG_FD_119754 | JGI IMG/M metagenome (GOLD analysis project Ga0172381, IMG submission 119754) | Leachate microbial communities from a municipal landfill in Southern Ontario, Canada - Leachate well 64-88 metaG | ecosystem: Engineered > Solid waste > Landfill > Unclassified | place... | reverse complement strand
ACTATGCTTCGCTTGCCCCTCTCCGGCGTACCTCCGAGGGTCTGCGCTCGCAATTAGCCGCTGGCGCACCAGCCGGCCCGGAATCGAGGCATCCACAACGCATTTTAGCCGCAGGTGGGGGGGTAAAAGGGAAATTTAAAATATAAAATAATATAAATCGAAGCCGCAGGCTTCGCGAAAAAATTAGAGATTCAGTGATTGAAATATAGCTTTAAAAGAGTTAAATTGTAGAGAATAGGATTCAGTATGGATATAAACTATAACAATATATGAGCTTACGAAAAGGGTATTTTTACGATTCTTTAACTGAATCACGAACGGATGGAACCGAATTGCAAAGTTGCATGGAGGAAACAGTAAAGAATTTAATAGAATCGGATACGAGCTTGAAAAAGCCGGGAATCTTGCTTGGAAAAATTCAAAGCGGGAAAACACGAGCTTTCCTTGGCGTGATTGCGCTTGCTTTTGATAATGATTACGATATTGCAATAATTTTAACTAAAGGAACCAAAGCATTGGCAGAGCAGACTTATGCGAGGCTCGCCCAAGATTATAAAAAATTTATTGACGAACATAAAATGCAGATTTTCGACATAATGCATTTACCTGGGAATCTGGTAACTTGGGAGCTTAAGCAAAAAATAGTAATGGTTGTTAAGAAAGAAAAAAATAATCTCAACCGCATTTTTCGCGCGTTAATGGAAACGCATCCCGATCTGCAGCACAAAAAAATTCTAATAATTGATGACGAGGCAGATCTCGCAAGTATTGGCTATCATCGAGATAAAGAAACGGGAGAAATTGAACAAGGAACGATAGGAAAGATGATAGATGATCTTCGGGCTAAAGTGGCAGAGTCAGATTTTTTGCAAGTAACTGCAACGCCTTATTCCTTGTATTTGCAGCCCGACAATAATTTGCCGGAATCTGGATTTAACTTTTTGCCTAAAAAACCGGTATTTACGGTTTTATTACCTGAACATGGGAAATATATAGGAGGCGATTTTTATTTTAAAGATAATTTAGATTCATCTGATATTGGCTATTATATTTTCGAGGAAATACCAGTTGAAGAAAGGGACGCATTGAAAAAAGCAGATGGACGGCGTTTTTCATTGGATCAAGTATTGGATGCGAAAGCAATAATAATGCTCCGAAAAGCAGTGACTAATTTTATTGTGGGCGCATGTATCCGTCAATTTCAACAAATATCAAATGGCGAGCCGGAAACACACTATAGTTTTATTATTCATACCGAAAGAGGGCGGTCATCTCATGATTGGCAAGTGCAAGTAGTGGAAAGTATAATCGCTAATTTTAAGAGGATAGCAAGCAACGATTCGGATAAATTTAACCAGCTTATCAACGAATCATATAAAGATGTCAGTCTGTCGGTTAAAGCTGGGGGATATGCACTGCCATCGCTTGAAGAAGTTATTAATAAAGTGAAGGAGTCTGTTAAGGAGAATCGAATTATGACTGCGAAGGTGAATTCGGAGATCGAAGTAAGACAGCTACTCGATGAAAGCGGGCAATTGAAATTGAGAACTCCTTTAAATATTTTCATTGGGGGACAAATTCTTGACAGGGGAATCACTGTTCAAAATCTTATCGGTTTTTACTATGGAAGGAATCCAAAGAAATTTCAGCAAGATACAGTTTTACAGCATTCAAGAATGTACGGTACCCGCTCGAAAGAAGATTTGGCTGTCACTAGATTTTATACTACCCGGAATATTTATGAGATTATGCGCCGAATTCATGAATTTGATAATGCATTAAGGGAAGCATTTTTAAATGGTTCTCATGACCAAGGAGTTTATTTCATCCGAAAGGATGCAAGCAATAGACTTGCGCCTTGCTCTCCTAATAAATTGCTTCTTTCTACAATAACAACGATTAAGCCGTATAAAAGATTGCTTCCGATTGGATTTCAAACGGGGTACAAAAGCAATATCAAAAAAACAATAGAAGAATTGGACGAAGAAATAATTGGATTAAAGGAAGAAAATAACTCCGATCCGATTATGATTTCAATAGAAAAAGCTCTTAAAATATTGGACAAAATAAACAAGACAATTGTTTATGAAACAGATGGGTATGGGTGGGACATTAAGGCGCACAAAGCGAGCCTTGAGTATTTGTCTAATAATTCAAAAAGCGCAGATCAGAAAGGGAAAGTGTGGGTTGTTGTTAGAACTGGTTTAAATCTTTCCCGCCAAAAAAATGATGGACGCTTATCTGACGATCCAGACGGTGGTAGCGGTGTAACGGCTAGATATGAAGCTCAAGCACTAGCCGAAGATATCCCTGCTCTCATTTTGATTCGGGAAAATGGTAGCGAAGCGGGAGGGTGGAGAGATTCACCTTTTTGGTGGCCAGTGATAATGCCTCAAAAAAATACACCGATTTCAATTTTTGCAAGCGATATTATAGATATTGAAGATTAATAATTAAACTTATTACAAAATGAACTCGTTAATTAACGAACTGCCCAAAATTGTCGATGAAGGGAAAAAAGAGGTGGAGCGGATTTTGGAGCGATTGGGCGGCCAGAATAAGCTTGGTTTGCAAACCAACGAATTGGTGTTGCCCGCAAAAGACAATAAAGGATTGTGGGCGGGAAGGATGCCGAAAGCCAAAGAAAGCGAATGGATGAATCGCTTGATCTATGGCGACAATCTTTTGGCAATGCAAGCGTTACTGGCAGGAGATGATGGCAACGGATTAGTATCAATGCGCGGTAAAATTAATTTGATTTATATCGATCCACCTTTTGATAGTAAGGCGGATTATCGGACAAAAGTTATTTTGCCCGGTGTTGATTTGAAACAGAAGCCAACGGTGATTGAGCAATTTGCTTATGCCGACACTTGGAAAGACGGCACGGTTTCGTATTTAAAAATGCTTTATCCACGGCTGGCATTAATGCGCGAATTGCTTTCGGATAAAGGATCTATATATGTTCACATCGATTGGCATGTTGGCCATTATGTAAAAATTTTGCTTGATGATATCTTCGGAAAATCAAATTTTAGAAATGAGATAATATGGTATTACCCAGATTATTTACAGGGCAATGTTACAAAAGGCTTTCCGAGAAAAAATGACTTTATTTTATTTTATTCAAAAACAAATGAATTCGATTTTAATCGAGTGAAAGAGATGATGGATAAACCGAAGAAAAGAAATAGAGTATTTTGGAATAAGGAAACGCAAAAAATGGATATAGTTCGGGATGAAAACGGAAAAATAATATACGACGAACATGCAGATAAATATTGTGATACTGTTTGGCAAATCGGTCAAACAGCGGTTACTCGTCCACAATCAAAAGAATTTTTAGATTATGATACTCAAAAACCATCAGAATTGTTAAGAAGAGTTATAGAAGCGGCAACAAAGGAAGGCGACATTGTAGCCGATTTATTCGCAGGCTCTGGAACTACTGGAGCGGTAGCGGAAAAATTGGGGCGAAAATGGATAATGTCGGACTTGGGAAAGCCTGCCTGCTTGATTACTAGAAAGAGATTAATTGACCAAAACGCCAAGCCGTTTTTGTATCAGGCGATTGGTGATTATCAAAAAGAAGCATTTATTTCTTCAAAACTTTATCGCCGCGTCGGCGATCTTGCGCATATCGTTTTGCAGCTTTTTGGAGCTATTCCGTTTCCGGATGACCAAAATCCGAACCGCAACCTTGGCTATATTAAGGAAAGTCGGATTTTGGTGATGGTTGATTCGCCGAATAAGATGACTGGTTTGGCAACACTTAAAAAAGCGATTGAGGCGCGCAACGCGTTTATGGGTGGTTGGAATAAGGTGGTGGTGTTGGGTTGGAATTTTACTTATGATATTACCGAAGCGATCCAATCGCTGGGCGATAGCAAATTGGAGGTGTTGGTGATTCCGCCGGATTTATTGGATAAGCTGAAAACAAAATCCAGTTATGAGGATTTAATTAAAGGCGGGAAAATAAGATTTTCATCGTTGCAGTATTTGACCATTAAGCCGATCAAGAAAGAGGCGCATAACGATAATGAGGAAAAATTGATTATTGAGCTGGATAATTATGTTTTGCTTTCGCCGGATAATATCCCGCTGGATGATGAAGATAAGGAAAAGCTAAAGCAGATAATCGCCAAAGACCCGCTATCGCTGATTGAGTATTGGAGTATTGACCCGGATTATGACGGCGAAGTTTTTCGAAGCAAGTGGCAGGATTATCGCGAGAACACGGAAAACGACAGCGATCCGTATCATGTGATCTCCAAAACGGTTTTGACTGTGCCTAAAAAAGAAAACCGTAAGGTTTGCGTAAAAGCGGTCGATGTGTTTGGTTTCGAAAGCGTAGTAATTGAGGAATTGTAACTTTTATGGATCAAAAGATTTACAATATTTATTGCGACGAATCGCGCGTAGAAAATGAAGATTCCGATAAAATGACCATCGGCGCGCTTTTCGTGTTGAGAAGTAAAAAAAATAAAGTAGTGCGTGAACTAAAAAGGATTTATATCGAAAACGAATTTTCCTATGAGCTAAAATGGTCCAAAGTTGGCGATAAATATTTTGATTTTTACAAAAAAATTATAGATTATTTTTTAAATGAACCGGATTTAAGTTTCCGCGTAATTGTAGTTGACAAAAAGAAAGTCAAAAAAGAAGTGTACCATAAAAACGATTCCGAATTAGCATTTTTCAAATTCTATTATTTTATGCTGCGGTCGAGATTGCTTGATGATTCGGCTTATTATATTTTTCTCGACAAAAAACCAACCCGCGATAAGAATAGAGCCCGCGCCCTGCACTCCTTCCTTGATTCGTATATTCTGTGGCATAAGAAAAATTGCAATATCAGACATTTGCAATCGTATTCTTCCGATAAAAGTGTTTTGATACAATTTTCCGATTTATTAACTGGATTGTTTGGTTACGAATGTAACAAAAAAGCAAAAAAAGGCACTACGAAATACAAATTAGTCGAATACTTTAAAGAAAAAACACAAATTAAAAATCTTTGCACAACTTCTTTTCTTAAAGAAACGAAGTGCAATATTTTTGTTTGGAATGACAGTATATGAAATCGGTCGAAATCATAGTACTTGGAACAGAAAAGGAATATAAAGAAAAATATTGCGAACTCTATGCGGGCAAAGCTTGGCAATTTTTTGATATACCGATTATTTTCGAAGAAGCGTCTTTTGATCATATTTTTTCCGAACCATCGAGCGAAGGTAAAAATACATTTAGCGAAAGGAGGGCAAAAAGAATGTTATTCATGGGAGCAATTTTATCTGGTGAATTTAGTATAGAAATTATGTACGAGCTCCTGGACGGCAAAGAAATTGGTAATTGCGCTTTGTTTTGCACCGATTTGGAATGTGTTATGTATCTAAGGCTGATACCGGGAAAGGGAATGCAAGTATCGACTTTTTTTGATTTTGGTCGGAATCACGATAAGATGTATCGGAAACAAAAAAACAAGTGCACACCGATTGCACTTGAAGAAATTAAACAAAAAATAACCCTTACGGGGAAAGGCTGATAGTTTCGGGCCATCGACCTTTCAGAGATGCCGACAACTTTACACTGTAAAGTCTACCTGTATACTATCATATTTTGATTAAAAGTAAATGAATACTGTGGATAACTTTGTCAAACCCGATATACGCAGAGAAGCGATAGAAAATAGGATTTTAGCGTAAAAATAAGAGAAAAACCTTTAAAATGTACATAAATTTAACTTTATATTATGCCATCACCTATTAGTATCGGCACAAGGGATATTCCTTTGAAATTAGCCGGAGCGATCACGCAGAAAGTGAATGATAGCTGGGAAAGCGGAGAAATGCTTTTGAAAGCAACGCCAATCACGCAGGATTTGCTCAAATTTTGGTTTTGCGCGCCGCACACGGAAACCCGCCATATCAATTTCCACGAAGGCCAAAGGCAGGCAATTTTAAACGCGATTTATCTTCACGAAGTTTTGGGGGTTAAGACGGTAAAAGAAGTTTACGAAAATATTGATTTTGAATTATTGCCGGAAATCGATGTTGCCGAATTGAAAAAAGACAAATACGAGATTTCAAAATACGCGATTAAGATGGCAACCGGCACCGGCAAAACTTGGGTGATGCACTCATTGCTCATTTGGCAATATCTGAATGCTAAATACGAACTGGAAAAATCCGGTAAATTTACCAAGAATTTTTTGCTTGTCGCGCCCGGAATTATTGTTTACGAAAGATTGCTTGACGCGTATCTTGGGAAGGAAAACGAACAGCAGACAAGAGATTTTAACCGTTCGGATTTTTACCAATTCCGCGATTTATTTATTCCCGCTCAATTCCGCGATGATATTTTTGGTTTTATTCAAGGCAGCGTTTCACAAAAGCAGGACATAGGATCGAAAATTACTGGCGATGGGATAATCGCGATTGCCAATTGGCAACTATTTCTCGATAGAGAGGAGGGTGAGATGGATGGAGATTCACCGCTGGAAACCACCGGCGAGGTTGTGAATGAAATCTTTTCAGTGCGCCCCGGAACTTCCGGCGGAAATACGCTTGATTCGTTGGACGCGAATTATTTGGGAGGTCGGGAAATCGAGTATTTAGCCGATTTGCCCAGTTTGTTGGTAATGAACGATGAGGCACATCATATTCACGAAAACAAAATTTATGGCGAAGTTAAAGAGGTTGAATGGCAGAAAAGCTTAAATAAAATCTCGAAAAATAAAGGAAGTAATTTTATCCAAGTTGATTTTTCGGCGACCCCTTATGATGTTACCGGCAGTGGCCAAAATCGCATTAAGCATTATTTTCCTCACATAATTGTTGATTTTGATTTGAAAACCGCAATCAGGCGCGGGCTTGTGAAAACAATCGCAATCGATAAAAGGAAAGAGATAACTGATTTACCATTGGAGTTTGCGGCGATAAGGGAAGGGAATAAAGTGATTGGTTTATCGGACGGCCAGAAATTGATGATTCGGGCCGGGTTGAAAAAGATTAACATTTTGGAGAATAATTTTGTTGAGTTTACGGAAAAAGATGGCGCGGTGTCGGATAAATATCCGAAAATGTTGATAATGTGCGAAGACACAAAGGTTACGCCTCATGTAGTTGATTTTATTCTAGGCGAAGGGCTATCGGCGGAAGATGTTATTAGAGTTGATTCGGATAGAAAAGGCGCAATTCCTAAAGCTGAATGGGCGGAATTAAAACAGAAACTGTTTAATATCGACAAACATAAAAGTCCGAAAGCGATCGTATCGGTCTTGATGTTGCGCGAAGGATTTGATGTAAGTAATATCTGTGTGATTGTTCCTTTGCGAGCGACCAGCGCGCCGATATTGCTTGAGCAAACTATCGGACGCGGATTGCGTTTGATGTGGCGCGAGCCGGAGTTTAGCGAGATAAAACAAGACAATATCAAGCATTTGCTTTCGGAAAAGAAAGAGCCGGGTAACTATTTGGATTTATTGATGATCGTGGAGCATCCGGCGTTTACGCAATTTTATGATGATTTGATTAAAGATGGGGTTTGTAGCGAGTTGGATAAAGACCCGCAGGACAGGGAAAGCGTTTTGGGCGATATTATAAAAGTCGGCTTAAAAGAAAACTACAAGGACTATGATTTGTTCTGGCCGGTGATAATAAGGGATGCCCAGGAAGAACTTATTTCCGGGAGTATTGATTTTAGCAAATTGAAGCCTTTTGATATTTACCGTCTTGAGGATCTACAAAAATTCTTTAAAGCGAAAGGCGAAAGTTTTGTTTCTGAAGAGTTGACAGTTAAAACCAGATTTGGCGAATATGTTGTTGATGCCAGTTTGTTTAGCTCGCAGAGCTATAACGAATATTTGGGCAGGATATTGGATACGATTGTAAATCGAATGGCGCGGGTAAGTTCCCGGAGCAAGAAAGCCTATCCGGTGATGCAGATAAATAATCTGGAAATAGTGAAAGTTATTGATCGATACATAAAAACGAAGCTATTCGATAGGCCATTCGATCCTTTCATTGATAACAATTGGAAAGTTTTGTTGTTGAAAAACGGGATCGTAACATTGCATATCGTTAGGGAAATCGGCAAGATTTTGATCGATATGCAGCAGATGGTAGATGTAAGCGAGGCTAAGGTTGAGAAAAAATATTTTTCAATGATCCCGGAATTAAGGATGCGCGAAAATTATTCTTTGCCGATAGTCAAAACCGTTTACGAGAAATTGCCATATCCTTCAAACAAGGGCGGATTTGAAAAAGCTTTTATGGAGGCGGTGGATAATGACGCGAAAGTGGAGGCGATGATGAAAATAAATGATTATTATCATAATTTCGCAAACATTCTTTACATTAGAACGGACGGGCTTCTATCGTTGTATTATCCGGATTTTATAGTTAAAACCGCGGACAAGATTTATATTATTGAAACAAAATCCGATAAAGATTTGCAGGATCAAAATGTAAAGCAAAAGCGACTTGCTATTTTGGATTGGGTAAAAAGAATTAACCAATTGAAACCGGAAGATCGGACAAGCAAAACTTGGGAATATATTTTACTTGGAGAAACTCATTTTTATGGATTGAGTAACAATGGGGCTTCGATTGATGAGGTATGCCAATTGGCCAAAGTTACAGAAGCGAACGCGGTAGGTAAATTATTTTAAGAAGGTAATAGATATGGGGACAAAGATTTTTACAAGGCCAAATTTCGAGAAATTACCCGTTATTCGGGGCTTATTGAGGAAATGGAATTTTTATAAGTGTGTTCAGGAATCATTAAAATGGCGTCATGTAAATTGCGACGGGAAGGAACTTATAAAAAATACTCCTTCCGAATCGGAAAAGATTGAACTTCATTGTGCTTGGGTAACAGAAGCTTTTACGCCATCAAATATTAATAAACTAATAAATTTATTAAAAAAGATTGGTTGGGATAATTGCGAAAAAAATATTGGAGAAGAAGACAGTTTAATAAAATGGATTAAAGAAGGGCGTAGTTTTTCTGGAAGTGATTCGTGGATGAATGGGGGCGTCATACTCTCACGGAGTGATACGAGCCGTTTTCCGGTTTCTAATATAAGGCGAACAAAGTTACCCGAAAATGTAGATTATGGAAGGCTTTCAATTAGAAATGTTACTCCTAGTTTAACGCTTGTTACTATACAATTTGTCTTTAAGAGTGAGGTTGACGATTGCTTAAACGAATTATTGAAGGCGTCATATAAGTCTAAGATTCAATATCGTCCATCGATATTCAATGCTAAAAGCGCAATATATGTTGGTGTGATCGAACAAAAAAAGGAGGCTATAGAGAAAAAAATAAACGAGATACATGCCCCTCTTTATTCATGGTTTAACGATAATCTGCCAGGATATTATTTTTCTTCCGGCGGAGCAATGCCGACAGTAGATATGATAACTAGCCGTGTGTACGAACAATCGGGACAAAATCCTTCTAATTTTAGGGATAGTTATTTTGATTTAATGTTTAATCACAATATGGAATTGTGGCAATGCAAAGAAGACAGTAATCTAGAACTTAGATTGTCGCGGCGCAACAGCGAAGAACCTACGGCCATTTTATTCGGTAATTATAACAAACTAATCCAAGGTTTGGGCAATTATGGCGGAGAAGATCGGGGAGCTTTAACGAATAAGATTCATATGGATTTTGTCTTTACCCTTTTGTTATGGGTAACGCATAACCTTTTAATAAATTACGATCAACAACTGTCCACCATAAGAGATAAAATGATTTTTATTATCGAAGAAACAAAAAAATCCCTTAAAAGTCTTGATTATATCAGGTATAATTTTTTATCAGTAAGCACGGATATACAGATTCTTAGTAATGATTTAGCAATGTCGATTAAGAGGAAACTTTATTCATATGATTGCATAGACTTCGATCCTCCTTCTTATCTGGGGAGCATTTCTTTTATGGAATTAATGAAGCAACAGGACGAAATTAAAATGAAGCAACTTGTTGCTTCTGAATCTCGCGTTAATCAACTCATCTTGTCGAGTGGTAACATTGCCTCGGCAATAGCAAATCTTCGTATTCAAGGTCGTATGTTTTGGATAGCAGTCGTTAGTATTATTTTGGCGTTACTTTCAATAATAATCTCGATTATAGTTGCGATTTATAAGGATGGATTCTTTAATTAAAGATTTATTAAAAATCAAAACGACAGATCACTCGAAAATCCAAACTTGGATCAAGCGGTATTTTTATGATCTCGGCTATTATTCCCGGACGGAAAAAGAAGTTTGGCGGGATAGAAAAGGCCGGATCGATGTGTTCGCCCAAAAGGGCGGCTATACGGTCGGGATTGAAGTCGATCATTGCTCAATCCGGCTGAACTCAATTGAAAAGTTAAATGCACTCAAACCGTCTTTGGCGGTTTTTGTTCTAAAGGGGCGAACTTTTAACTGGGAAAAGACATATTCCCGTTTTAAACTTTTGAAAGTGAAATCTTTGATCATCCATCTGCAATCGGGAAGGTATAAATGGATATACCCAGACGGGAAGGTATAAATGGATATACCCAGAAAACAAAAATTTTTGTAGAATAAATGAAAATGCGCCTTTTTACAATAAGCAGGATCATCAAAAATGCCAAAGCATAAGTTTAGAAAATTTGAGAGAAGCCAAACGCCGAAATCATTTCGGATCGGAGAAATAGACTTGGCGATTTTAAACGATCTGGCCGTAAACCGCTTTTTGGACAGCAAGCACATCATCGCGCTTCACCCGGAATTTAAAGACAGAAGTGTCCGCTCGCGCCTCCAGCTTTTATACCACGGCGGTTATGTGGAGCGTCCGGCCAGCCAGTTCGGATCATTTCATCCTGCGGCCCATTTGATTTACAGTTTGGCCAAGAAAGGGGCCGCGCTGGTTGCCGAAGGCAAAAACCAGTCCGCGCCCGCAAAACAGCCCAAAGACGCGGGCGTTTCTTTTATGTCGCATTCTTTGATGATCTCCGATTTTAAAACGATCATTGAGCTGGCCTTGAAAAGCACCGGACAAGCAAAGCTTTATGCTTGGCGCGAGCCGGGAGTGATTGACGGCGTGTATTTCGAGGGGGAACGGCTGCCGATCGCCCCGGACGCATTTTTCACAATCGAAGACAAAGGCGATCTTTTGCATTTTTTCTTGGAAGCCGACCGCTCAACAATGACGCTTGAGCGGATGCTCAACAAATTGCGGGCATATTGGAATTGGCGGGCCGAAGGCGGGCAGAAGAAGAAATTGGATATTTCCAATTTCCGGGTGCTGACCGTGGCTTTGACCGAGGAGCGGAAAGAAAACCTGCGCCAGATCGCCAGAAAGGCGGATGGCAGCCAAACCGGCAGCGACATATTCTGGTTCGCTTGCGAAAAAGCGTACGGTTTGGAAAATCCCGAAAACATTTTGACGCCAATTTGGAGATCGGCAAAAAGCGAAAGCTTGCGCTACTTGCTCGAATAAAGGCCGAGGGCGTTTTTT
>Ga0172381_10006711_pt1 | contig 11496 bp, 16 predicted proteins | sample Leawel6488metaG_FD_119754 | JGI IMG/M metagenome (GOLD analysis project Ga0172381, IMG submission 119754) | Leachate microbial communities from a municipal landfill in Southern Ontario, Canada - Leachate well 64-88 metaG | ecosystem: Engineered > Solid waste > Landfill > Unclassified | place... | reverse complement strand
TTTGTTTAAATTATACTCTTCTAACTTTTTTAGGCCTGCATCCGTTGTGCGGAATTGGCGTTACGTCTTTTATTGAAACGACATTTAATCCTTGTGAAACTAAAGTTCTTACGGCCGATTCTCTGCCTGCTCCAATGCCTTTTATAAAGACTTCCAATCTGTCAATTCCCATCTTTTTGCAAATGTTTGCAATAGTTTCTGCAACCCTTGATGCTGCAAAGGAAGTTGATTTTTTAGTTCCCTTAAATCCAACTGCTCCGGCTGATTTCCATGCCAAAACTTGTCCTCTCGCGTTTGTAAGAGTTAATATTGTGTTATTGTAAGAAGAAGAAACGAAAACTTTTCCTTCCTGTACTCCGGCAGTTGATTTCACTTTGACTTCTTTGCCAACTGCTTTGTCTATTTTTTCCTGCTCTTTTACTAATTCTTCTTGATTAGTTTCTATGATATGTTTTTTTCCCATAATATGTTTATTATACTAAGCGATGTTTATGTTGGCGTTGCGGCTGGTTTTCTGCCAGAGCCCATTGTTTTTCTAACATTTCCTCTTACTGTTCTGTTGTTGGTTTTTGTCCTCTGTCCTCTAACTGGCAATCCCTTTGAATGTCTGTGTCCTCTCCATGCTCCAATATCTTTTAATCTCTTAACGTTAATCATAATCTGCCTTCTCAAATCTCCTTCAATTTTATATTTTTTTTCTATGTAGTCTTTCAGATCATTAACTTCTTTAGGACTTAATTCAGAAGCCTTTTTGTTCAAATCTATCTTTAATTCTTCCAAAATCTTTTTACTCAAAGAATTTCCTATTCCGTATATATAAGTTAATGAAATCTCTATTCTTTTATTTTCGGGGATATTTACCCCAGCTATTCTTGGCATGTTGCTAAATTTTATAATTTTTAAATTTTTCTCTAACCTTGTCTTTGTTTGTGTTTAGGATTCTTTTTGCAAATAACAAAAATCACTCCTTCTCTTTTGATGATTTTGCAATCGTTACAAATTTTTTTTACTGATGGTCTTACTTTCATGTTTTATAATTTTATTAAAAGACTAAAAAAATATTTAGTTCAAAATATTTAAACTAAATATTCTAACTTAACTAACTATTTTAATCTATAAGTTATTCTGCCTTTTCCGTCGTCGTATGGGCTCATTTCCAACAAGACCTTATCTCCTGGCAAAATAGTAATTCTATTCATTCGCATTTTCCCAGAGAGAAAACCCATAATCTCTTTCCCATCATCTAATGTTACCCTAAAAAAGGCATTTGGTAAAGCCTCTGTAACCCTTCCTTCTCTCTTTATCACTTGATTATTTTTCCCGTCGTTTTGAGGCATCTTATATAATTAATAATATTAGCAAATTAAAGCCAAAAGGTCAAGTCTTTTCAATAAAATATCAAACAGGGGCTAAAATCAATCTTAAAACTTTAGTTCTACTGTGACGACTTTTTGGTTTTTTGGGGCTTTGGTAGCCCAGAAAGGCCATAATTTTACCTGTGTTTTAGATACTTGTTCGCCAATATTCTCGTTTATGGTTCCATTTATTTGATCTTTGTCTTTGCCAAGCAACGAAAGCGCTAGTGAGTTTGTATCTATGCTTTGATAAATTCCTGATGAGAAATTCAAAACAAGAGTTGCCTTGCCTCCAGAAATATCTACTGAGGTGGCCGAATAATCTATTTTGTAGCTCTTGTCCAGCAACACCTTTCCTTCGGGTATTTGAGAGAGAATGTACTGTTTGGCATATCCATCTAAATCAGATTTTTTAAAGACTAAAGCGGTTGCTTTGACTGTTGCGTTATATGAAAAATTATCAGCCACTGCCCCAACTTTTATTTTAGTTGAAGCGTCAGTTACAGTTGAAGAAATTGCATTATCTAACAAAACATAGTCTGATGAAATTTTGCCTTTTAAATCAACAATCACATCTTCTGTTGTCTTTTTCGTTAAAACATCTTTAGCTCCCTGGATATCATCATCCGTAACTTTTTTAACTTTGCCTGTATATCCGCCGGTCATTGCTTCGGTTGATGTTGCATAAACACCGTAATAATACGCCGTACCCTTTAGCCCTGGAATTGAAAAATTGGAAGCAGAAATATTATAACCGTCACCGGCCTCAACTGCTTGCACTTTCACTTGAACAGATCCTGGAATAATTTTACTGCCTGACTTTTTAGCTGCTGGAATTGAAATTTTTTGCAAGGCGACAAAAAGTTTTCCAGAATCAGACATAAAGTGCGTTCCTGTTTTGAAGGTAAAAGGCATAACCGGAGAATATTTGTTATAGATTGTTATAGTGCCATTAGCCTTTCCCCCGTCAGAAGCGCTGCCAGTAGCTGGAAAATCTTGGGATTCAGTTTTTGAAGCTTCAAAATACTGTGCTGGGACAACAGCTTTTACAGCATCCATTGTATCGATTGTTTTTTCTGCAGTTATTGTCTGCTGAAAACTTAGCGTATCAACTTTAGGCCAAATAGTAATCTCTGCTTTCTGCAATTTAAAAAATAAAAATATTCCAACCGCAATAACAACAACCAAAATTGCAATAAAAACTGGCCAAAAAATTGAATGATTACGGCTCTCTTTTTTATGTCTAACAGTTGGTTTTCTTTTAATCTTAATATCGCCCAAAGATTCTTTCGTAACTTTTTCTGATTTTCGCGCAACCTTTGGCGGCTTAATATCGTATATTTTTTTTGGCATGTTTTATTTATAGATATTATTTATTAATATTTTCTAAAATTGCTTTTATTCTTCTTACGCCCGATGACGAGCTTTCTTCTTTTAAAATTCTAAAATGCCCCAAAACTCCAGTGCGTTCCACATGAGGCCCACCGCAAATTTCGCGGCTGGCAATTTCATCTCCAGAGCCAATTGTATAAACTTTTACTTTCTCGCCATATTTTGACTCAAAAACCCCCATTGCGTTTATTTTTTTGGCTTCGTCTAAAGTCATTTCCTGGCAAAAAACTGGCAAGTCTTTCTTTATTATATCATTTACAAAATTTTCTACATCCCTGAGTTCTCCACTGTTCATTTTTTCTTTGTGCGAAAAATCAAATCTCAATCTTTCTGCTGTAATATTGCTTCCTTTCTGATAAACATCCGGCCCCAAAACATTTCTCAACCCAGCTAACATTAAGTGCGCTGCGGTATGTAGCTTTGTTGTCGCCTCAGAATTATCAGCCAATCCGCCCTTAAACATTCCAGCCGAAGCTGTTCTTGAAAGCTCTTGATGCTTTTCTAATTCTTTTTTAAATTCTTCCAAATCAACTTTTATACCCTTTTCTTTTGCTAGCTCCTGAGTAACCTCAATTGGAAATCCGTAGGTTTGATATAAATCAAATGCATCTTTCCCAGAAATATTTTTTAATTTTTCAAATTCCCTCAACCCATTTTCCAAAGTCAAACTAAATTTTTCTTCTTCTTGTTTAAATTGTCCTAAAATATAGTCTTTCTTTTCAATTTCAGGATAAAAACCATTATAAATCCCAACAACAACAGGATAGATATCAACAAAAAAATCTTTTTGCAATCCAAGTTTTTTCCCATGCCTAATAGCCCTTCTTATTAACCTTCTTAAAATATAACCTCTTCCTAAATTTGAAGGCTCAACCCCAGATGCGATAAGAAATATCGACGCTTTAATATGGTCAGCAATAATTCTAAATGATTTTTTTTCATCACTAGCTTTTTTCCCGCTCAATTCTTCTATTTTACTTAAAATTGGTAAGAATAAATCTGTTTCGTAGCTATTCTCCTTTCCGTTTAACACAGAAAGAGTTCTTTCCATCCCCATTCCGGTATCAACGTTTTTTTGCTTTGCCAAATTATATTTCCCATTTTCGTCTTTTACGTACTGCATAAAAACATCGTTCCAAATTTCCACCCAGTTTTTATCTGTCCCATCAAAAATTTCTGGCGCTGGCGTATCATTTAACTTCCAATAAAACATTTCTGTGTCAGGACCGCATGGGCCTGTTTGTCCTGCTGGACCCCACCAATTGTCTTCTTTTGGCAAAAATGCAATTCTTTCTTTCTTTATGCCCAAATCTTCCCAAATTTTTGCAGATTCTTCATCTTTTGGAGCATTTTCATCTCCTGTAAAACAGGAAACCGCAAATCTATCTAAGGATATGTTTAATTCTTTTGTTATAAATTCAAAAGACCATTTTATTGCATCTTCTTTCCAGTAATCCCCCAAAGACCAGTTTCCTAACATTTCAAAAAAAGTATTATGTGTGTCATCGCCCACGTCATCAATATCTCCTGTCCTAATGCACTTCTGGGCATCGGTCAGCCTTGTCCCTTCTGGATGTTTTTGCCCTAACAAATATGGCACCAATGGATGCATTCCAGCAGTTGTAAACAAAACAGTTGGATCATTTTCAGGAATCAAAGAAGCCGAGGGAATAATCTTATGCCCGCGTTTTTCAAAAAATTCCAAATATTTTTGTCGTAATTCTGTAGAGGTAATTTTCATCGTAATATTACATTTTACACCAAAAATATTTTTTTCGCAACAAGTCAAAAAACAAATAAAGAGGCCTCAGGAGCGAATCCTGAGGCCATTTGTTAATCATAGATCATATAGCATCAACCGTGGCGGTTGATACTTCTTTGTTTTCCTCGTGCTCTCGCTGACAATTAACGCAGCGAGTGGCATAAGGCAAGGCCATGAGGCGAGCCATTGGGATCCTCTTCCCGCAGCCTTCACAAACACCGAAGTTGGTACTGCTTAGGGCATGATCAATTCGCTCCAACTCGCGACATGCTTCTTCGGCTAAGCGTGTGCTTACCTCGTCATCGGCCAAGGCGTTTGCCGCGTCTGAAACATTGCCATGATTCTGCGAACGTGGGTCTCGTAGCAACCTCAAATCGGCATGCAACGATTTACGCAGAGCATTCCGCTTCTGGGTGAGAAGTTCACGCAGACGAATAATCTCTTCTTGTCGGCTCATGCAAATACTCCTTTTTTCTAATCGGACAATTATCTTCATCACAAGACAAAGATGTTTCTCAAATTACAATGTTTATACTATAACACTATAATTGTTCTGTGTAAACGCTTCATGGACTTCAACAAAAAACCGCTTTTTCAGCGGCTTTATTATTGTTATTCTGCGGACTTTATTATTTTCACAAATTCCTCGGCATTTAACGACGCTCCCCCAACCAGTAATCCGTTTGCGCCAGCGATTTTTATATAGTCGCCCGAGTTCTCTGATTTTACGCTTCCTCCATAAAGTACTCTGCAATCACCCACTATTTTTCTTATAAATTCAAGAGATTCTTTTGTTTCTTCAACCGAGCAGTTATTCCCCGTGCCAATTGCCCAAACAGGTTCATAAGCTATCGCTAAATTTCGGATTTCGAATTTCGGATTTCGGATTTCCGCCAAGCCAGCGGCTATTTGCCTTTCTAAAACCTCGCTCTTTTTTCCAGCGTTTCTTTCTTCTGCAGTTTCACCAATACAAAAAATAACCTTAAGCCCAACCTCCAGTGCTTTTTTAATTTTTTTATTTACAATTTCATCGGTTTCGCCAAAATATTTTCTTCTTTCCGAGTGCCCGATTATCACATATTCAACTCCCAAATCCTTTAACATTTCAGCAGAAATTTCTCCCGTAAAAGCCCCTTTTTCCTCCCAAAACACATTCTGAGCGCCAAGCAACATTCCCTTCAACAAAGGCAAATACAAAGCCGGCGGACAAATAACAACCTCGGAGCTAACTCCCTCTGCCCCACTTTTAATTCCATTAAAGATTTCCTCAGCCTCTTTTTGCGAACTAGGATTCATTTTCCAATTCGCCACAATTAAGTTTCTCATAAAATTAAATTCTATACCCTGATTTTATCACCGTATTATATTTCCGTCAAAACACGTGAACCTTTTTTGGTGATGGCGATGGTGTGTTCAAAGTGGGCGGCTAGGGAGTTGTCTTTTGTGGCGTAGCCGTAGCCGTCTTTGGATTTTTTTATGTTGTAGTCGCCCATTGTTACCATTGGTTCTATGCAAATTACCATTCCTTCAACAATTTTGTCGCCGCTTCCCCTTTTGCCATAGTTTGGAATCTGAGGATCTTCGTGTAATTTTTTCCCAATTCCATGCCCGCACAATTCTCTGACAACGCCAAATCCCTGATCTTCAACAAATCTTTGTATTGTATTTCCAATATCTCCAATCGTGTTTCCAACTTTTGCTTTTTTTATTCCCAGTCTTAAAGATTTTTTGGCAACATTTATTAACCTTTTTGCTTCAAAAGAAACATTTCCAACAGGCACCGTAATTGCCATGTCCGTGTTAAACCCTTTATAAACAACCCCCAAATCTAAACTTATAATATCACCATCTTTTAGGGCGTAATTAGACGGATACCCATGCACAATATCTTCATTTACAGAAACACACAAAGAGTATGGAAATCCTCCATAATTTTTAAATCCTGGCTTTCCTCCCATAGACAAAATAAGAGCCTCTGCGGCTCTGTCTAATTCCAACGTGGTAACTCCCGGCTTTGCCATTTTTTCCAACTCTTTTATGACAGTAGCTAAAATTTTTCCACCTTCAGCGATTATTTTGATTTCTTCTTCTGTTTTTATTATTATCATGCTTTTAAGCTCATAAGTGCGTCAAAATTTCCTCGTGTACTTGAGCTACATATTTTTCTCCGTTTATTTTGTTTACTGCAAACCCGTTACGGTTGAAATAATCAAGCATCGGCAAAGTCCTTTCTTTGTATTCAACAAGCCTAACCTTTATAGTTTCAGGATCGTCTAAGCTTTCCCGCTTCATTAACTTTGAACCGTCCAATGGGCAAACCATTAAGTCTTTTGTTTCATCGCTAAAAATTATTGAGTGACGCATTAAATCGCAAATTTTTCTATGAGAATTTCTAAAGATTGTCGTCTCAGCCGATATTTCAAGCATAAAAATCTTTATATTTTCTTTGCCATAAAGCTCGGCCAGTATGGGCATTTCTTTCTCAACCTCATAAATGGTTCTTGGCGATCCAGACATAATAAAACTTTCATCCTGCCCTGACAATTTTCTAACCTCCTGCATCATTAAAGAAGTTATAAACGGCGGGCTTGCAAGCTTTCCTGTTTTCCAATTTTCTATTTCATCTCCAACATTATAATCCTTACCATCAACGGTGTAAGTTTTAGCTGGATCCTCATTTTTGAAACATCTCTCAAGTACCTTGCTTGATTCTAGATGATAATATCCTAGTTTTTCAGAAAGAAGTTCTGATTGCGTTCCCTTACCCGCACCTGGGGCTCCAAAAATAATTATTACTTTTTTACTACTCATAAATTAATTAAAATGTTTCGTACTCCCTCATTTGGAGTTGAGAATTAATTTGTCTTACTGTGTCTAGGACGACGCTAACAACGATCAAAAGTGAAGTGCCTCCAACCAGAAATGAAAATCCAGTAACTCCGGTAATTCCTGCAACAATTGACGGCAAAACTGCTATTAATCCCAAGAACATTGCACCGGTAAACAATACTCTGTTTAGAATATGTTTCATAAAATCTGCTGTTGATCGTCCAGGTCTTACGCCCGGAATAAATCCGCCCATTTTCTGCAAATTTTCGGAAATTGTTTTTGGATCAAAAGTAACTGCGGTATAAAAGTATGTGAAGATAATAACTAACAAAAAGTAGAAAATTCCGTGAATCCATGCATTACCGAAAAATGTGCCAATACCTGTTGCTATTGTTCCAATTATTCCTGTATATGTGCCAAGATAACTGGCTATCATGCTTGGAAATAAAAGTATAGACAACGCAAAGATAATAGGAATAACTCCTGCTGGGTTAACGCTCAATGGAAGATACGTTGATGTTCCGCCGTACATTTTTGATCCTCTGACTCTTTTTGCATAAGAAACCGGAATATTTCTGCGAGCCTCTGTTATCAAAACAACCCCTGCAACAATGGCTAGAGAAAGTACGAAAAATGCTACATAAGAAGGAATTTGTGAAACGCTATATGTTGCGAATGTTTGATAAATGTTTAATGGAATATTTGCAACTATACCGGCGAAAATTAAAAGTGAAATTCCATTTCCCATTCCCTGTTCAGAAATAATTTCTCCAATCCACATTAGGAATACTGCCCCAGCTGTGATTGTTAGAATGGCCGATATCATTACCGGCAAAGAAAGGCTGGAAATCATTCCTTGTCTTGAAAAAACTACAAGCATTCCGTATCCTTCAAAAGCTGCCAATGGAATTGTGAGCAATCTTGAGTATTGGTTAAATTTTTGTCTGCCAGCTTCACCCTCTTCTTTATACAATTTTTCCAATGCTGGAAAAATCATTGTCAAAAGCTGAAAAATAATTGTGGCTGTGATGTAGGGCCCAAGTCCCAAGAGAACAATTGAAAAGTTACTCAAAGCTCCTCCTGTGAACAAGTTTAAAAGACCAAAAACTTGATTTTGGCCAAATAATTTTCTTAAATTCTCAGTTCCAATTCCTGGTATTGGTATGTTTGCTGCAAATCTAAAAACAACAAAAAGGAAAACTACAAAAAAGAATTTATTTCTTAAATCTTTGTTTTTAAAAAGAAATAATAATTTGTCGTACCACATAATAGATATTATTTAATACTACCTCCTGCTTTTTCTATTGCCTCTTTGGCTGTCTTGGAAACTTTGCAATTTTCTACAACGAGTTTTTTTGTCAGCTTTCCGGTTCCTAAAATCTTAATTTTAGGATTCCTTCCTTTCATTCTACTAACAATACCTTTTTTAATCAAATTTTCTGGATTTATGGTTTCTCCATCTTTTGAAGTTTTTTCTAGGGTTTCAAGGTTTACAATTGCTGAATATTCATCTAACGCAATTCTCCTATATCCTCTTAGTTTTGGATATTTTTTAATTAATTCCCTAATCATTGGCACCATCTTTCTGCCGGCTCTTGATTTCTGTCCTTTTGATCCTTTTCCCGAGGTTGTCCCCTTTTTGCCGCCTCTGCCAACTCTTTTTTTATCCTTATTTAAGTGTTTTCTTTTTAGTTCGTGTATCTGCATGTTATTTTGTTCTAGCTTTTAATTTTTTCAAAGCTTCTATGGTGGCTCTTGCATTGTTTAATTTATTCTTTGAGCCAGAAAGAATCTTTGATGAAATATTTTTAATTCCAGCTAATTCGCAGATCATTCTTACAGCTCCACCTGCAACCAAACCTCTTCCTTTTTTCTGAGGTTTTAACATAATTCTTGCTGGGCCCGATTTTGCATAGGCTTCATGAGGAATAGTTCCGTCTGCAACAACAACGCTGATCAAATTCTTTTTCGCTCTTCTTGTTGCTTTTTCAATTGCTTGAGAAACATCTTTTCCTTTATCAACGCCAATGCCAACCTTTCCTTTTTTATCTCCGGCAATAACAGTTGCTCTGAAACTCATTCTTTTCCCGCCGCCTGTAACCCTAGTAACTCTAGCTAAATCCAAAAGCTTTGTTTCAAATTCGTCTTTTGGCCTGTCTTTTCCAAATCCAGCCCTGCCAAAACCAGGTTTTCTGTTTTGCCCAAAACCACCTCTTTGCCCCTGGCCTTGTCCACGTCCAAAACCCTGCCTGCCTGCCGACGGGCGAGAGTCAGCAGCTGCTGCTTGATCCCCATTTGGTCCAGTGGAAATAGGCTTAAACCCATCATTCATTTTTACTTCTTCTTTTTTTATTTCGTCTGCCATAACTTTATGAAATTCGAATATCGAATATCGAAATTCGAAACATGTTTTGAATTTTATTTTTTATTATTTTAGATTTGTTTCGGATTTAGAATTTCGTGCTTCGTACTTAGAATTTTAATCCTCCTTCTCTTGCGCCCTCAGCCAATGCCTTAATTCTGCCATGAAAAATAAATCCTCCTCTGTCAAAAATAACCTTTTCAACTTTGGCGTCTATTGCTTTTTTAGCTATTAATTTTCCGACCTCTTTTGCAACGTCTGACTTCTTATCACCCTTCTTTGTTTTTACGTCTTTATCTGAAACAGATATTAAAACTTTAGCGTTTTCATCATTAATCAGTTGAGCATAAATATGCTGGTTTGATCTAAAAGCGCAAAGGCGTGGGCGCTCTTTTGTGCCATTGATGCTTGCTCTGATTTTTTTATGAAGCCTTATGCGTTTTAATGTTTTTATGCTCATAACTTTGATTATTGCTTTTAAATTTTACTTGCTTGCGACAACTTTTTTACCTTCTTTTCTTCTAACTTTTTCTCCCTGATATCTAATTCCTTTTCCTTTATATGGCTCCGCTTTCTTTTGTTTTCTGATTAAAGCTGCCATATGCCCAACTCTTTCTTTGCTAATTCCAGATATTGTGATAACATTTTTTTCTACCAAAAATGTAACTCCGTCAATCTTCTTTATTTTAATAGGATTAGTAAATCCAAGATTCAATGTTATTCCTTCTGCGTCAACTGCGGCCTTAAAACCAACTCCTTCTATTTCTAATTTTTTCTCGAAGCCCTTGTTAACTCCTTCAATCATATTGGCAACCAATGCTCTGTACAATCCCCACAATCCCCTGCCCTTTTTAGTCCCGCCAAGGCGGGATGGAGCAACTAAAATCTTGCCATCCTTGTTTTCTATTTTTATTTCAGGATGTATAAACTGTTTTAATTCTCCTTTTGGGCCCTTAACCACAATTTCTTTTTCATTAATTGTTACGGTTACGCCTTGTGGAATCTCGATTGGTTTTTTTCCTATTCTTGACATGTTTTTGTTATTTATTTGATTACCAAATTTGACAGATTATTTCTCCGCCGATTTTTTGTTTTCTGGCTTCCTTATTTGTCATTAATCCTTTTGATGTTGAAACTATTGATATTCCATATCCGCCATGAACTCTCTTTATTTCGTGAACTGAATCATAAATTCTTTGTCCTGGCTTAGAAACTCTTTTCAATCCTGCAATTGCCGGCACTCCGTTATCGTATTTTAAAGTAATTTTTAGAGCTTTTATTTTGCCTTTCATTCCTTTTTTAACCTCTCCAACAAATCCTTCTTTTGACAAAAGATTTGCTATCTCATTTTTTATTTTTGACAAAGGAATCAAAACCTCTGTTTTTCCAACAGCTTGTGCGTTCCTTATTTGATTTAATAAATCTGTAATTGGATCTGTCATAATTTTTACTTCGTAAAATAATTTTAAATTACCAGCTTGATTTTGTTATTCCTGGGATTTCTCCTTTATTTGCTAATTCTCTAAAACAAATTCTGCAAAGTCCAAATGCTCTCATAAAACCATGTCTTCTTCCGCATTTAAAACATCTTCTTTGCTTTCTAGAAGAATACTTTGGTTTCATTTTTGCTTTTGCTTCTTGTGATACTTTTGCCATAAAATTTGTTATTACTATTTGATTTCCTTCATTGGGAAGCCTAATAATTTGTATAATTCTAATCCTTCTTCTTTATTTTTTGCGTTTGTTACAACCGTTATTTCTAATCCAAAAATTGTTTTTTCTTTTTCTGTAAAAAT
>Ga0172381_10006710_pt1 | contig 11497 bp, 20 predicted proteins | sample Leawel6488metaG_FD_119754 | JGI IMG/M metagenome (GOLD analysis project Ga0172381, IMG submission 119754) | Leachate microbial communities from a municipal landfill in Southern Ontario, Canada - Leachate well 64-88 metaG | ecosystem: Engineered > Solid waste > Landfill > Unclassified | place... | reverse complement strand
GAAAGAAAGCTGACGAGGAAAGAAGAACCCTAAGTTCTTACTGCAAGAAAATACTCTTTGAAAAGGTGGAAAAATGAAAGAGGTTATATTTCAAGGGTTTAGATATATTCTAGAAGATGACGCTAAGGTCATAGGATTAGTATATGAAACTAAAGAAGATTGGGGGGTTCAGTTAAAACCCAAAGTTCCAAAAGAATTAAATCCAGAAAAAGAAGTTGAAGCATTGTTCAATGAAATAAAATCCTCAATGAATAAGTTTGATATGCTATTTCTCAAAAGCTCTAAACTAATTGGTCTAAAGAATGACGAAAATTTTAAAGATTGGGGTAATGATATTTTCTTTTTTTCTGACAACTCAAAACAATTCTTAAAGAAACTTATAAAGTTTAAGGAATCTCATCTTCTCCCTAGAAAAGAAAATCTTCATGTTGCTAAGGACAAACCTTCTAGGGAGGTTTGTTCTTCTAGGAGTAAGAAATGAAAACAAAATGTAAAATTTTAATTGTGCTTATGATATTCTCAATAGTTGGAGCTATGATTTTCTTAGTAAGTGAAAAGCAAACTGAATCTAAATGTTTTAAAATAGTCCCAGAAGAGTTTAAGGATTATTCAACTTCAACTTCTTTAAATGAATCGATAAAAAATCTTGAAGAAAGTTCTTATTTTAATGGTTATGAATTAAAAAATTATATGATTGGGGTTTGTGAATAAAATGGGGATAATTAAAAGAATATTTGGAAAAAAAGAAACTCCAAGTTATGTAATAACTGTAAGTGGAACCCCTGCAGGTCAAACAAGAACAACAACGGGTGGAACAATTTCAACGCCAGGGAGTGCAGCACAACCAGGAATGACAGGTTCAACTCCTCCAACAAATCCTTCTCGTTATGGTGGAGGTTCTAGTGGGACATTAAATATTCAACAAGGTTCTATTCAACAAGCATTAGCAGACGCTGGAGTTACAAGCTCAGAAAATGCAAAACTTACAAAAGAATACGTTCAACAAGTGATGACTAAAAGACAAGCATTAAGTAATGCTGGAAGGTCAAGTGGAAGCTCTTATAACTCCAGCCCATCCTTAAACAATTTAGGATATAATGATAATAGAAATGTAAATACTAGAGGGGGAACTTCACAACAAGAAACTTATAGACCAGACCTAAGAGGATACACAACTCAAGAATCTATGAATCGTGGAGGTACTACAGTAATCAGACAACCAACTTATGAAGAATCAATAAAGATTCAAGATAGAGAAAATAAATTAAACCAAAATGTTTTAACTATTAATTCTGGAACTCTTCAAAGTAATATTCAAAGCGTTAAAAAAGATACAGCATTTTTAAGTTCTACTGCATCAGATTATGAACAACAAGGAACTCAGATAACTGAATTTGTGAAGGGCAAAGTTGATGAAGGAGGTTATTTTGTTGGAACTCCAGCAGAGTACGGTACATATCAAAATATGTTTCAAGATTATTCTGAATTAGGAAATAAAAGAACAAGAGCTTATGAAGATTATCAAAGTAAAGCAACAATTAAAACTGGATTTGGAACTGGTAAGTATTCAAGAGATGTTAGTGTAATGAATTTTGATTTGAAAACAAGACCTATTACTGGAACATTAAACATTTTTGGTTCTACAGTTGGTTCAGTTCTTGGAGGAGTTGGAGAGAGTGCTGGAAAAGAAGGAGGATATTTTTCTGATAAAGCTCGTAATGTAACAATCTATTCCCCACAAAAAGGAACGGTACGAAGTGGAGTTAGTGGTTATAGTCAATTAGAAATTCCTTCAACTGCATTTGGAACGCCACAACAATTTAGAAAAGGTGGAGAACTTACTGGAGATATTGGAGTTCCATTATTAGCTTACGCTTCTCCTATTGGAACTGGATTACTTCTTGGGCAAGGTGCAGAAGTAGGAGCAGATATTTATAGAACAAAAAAGACAACTGGAAGTATTCCTACAAGTCTTTTAATTGAGGGTGCAGTATTAGGAACTATTCTTGTTGGTGGAGGAATAATAAAAGGTGCTGGAATAATCAAAAATAATGCTATAAGAAGTGCAGTAAGTAAAGAAATAAAATTATTGGAAGGAACACCGATAAAATCATTAACAATTATTGATGAAGGTGCTGGTATTGTTTCTGCAGTTGGAGAAAGAACAGTTGGAACAACAACTCAATCAATTAAATATACTGGTAGAATAATGAAAACAGAAAAGGGATTTGAGTTCATACCAGAAGGTCTTGGAGGTAATGTTGTTAGAGGTATAGTTACTCCAAAGATATTTGGAAGAAGTTTAAAGCCAAGACAATTTGTTTCTGGAAATGAATTTGAGTTAGGGGGAAAAGGCAAAAATATATTCTTAAGGAATGTTGGAGAAGCTAAGATGTATGAAGAGGTAGGGGTTGGAACTTCAATTCCAAAGAAAGATTATTTTGGAATAACAACTTTAGATAAAGGAAAATTAACTAAACAGAATATTAAGGAATTAAATAAACAATTAAAGAAAAGTTATACCCCAGAAAATGTTGTTTATAAAAATTTAGTTCTTCCAGTAGGAAAAGATAAGACTCTCGGATTAAGACCACAAAGAAATATATATTTTCAAATAAATGAGAATGTTGGTTTAAGAGTTAATCCTCAAGAAGTTGGTACAGTTATTAGAATACCAAAAAAAACAGATGTAGAAGTATTTGGATTTCAAGGTGGAGGACAAAAGAGTTCTTCAGAATTTATGCAGAGTTTATATAATCCTAAAGAACAAATATTATTTCTACCTAAACTATCTTCTGTAAAAACAAATCCAAATATAGTTATTCCAAAGACTTCAAATATATTAGAAACTCCGAGTGCTTATGCTGGTTTGAATATGTATGAAAGGACAAATGAAGTAAGTTCTCCAACATTATTAAATATGCAGATAAGAGAAATTCCTTCAACATCAATTTCAATAACATCCCCAACAATGGTTACTACTTCAACAATTCCTTTAAGAAACCCTTTAGTTAAGGAAGTTCCTAAATATAGAGGGGGTACATCTAGTATTCTTAACTTAGAAACAAAACCTTTAGAAAAAGTTAAACAAGAAGATAAAATTATACAAAGTTTTTCTCAACCTCAATTATCAAAGCAGAAAGTTATTCAAAGACAACAGCAAAAATTTAACCAAATGCAATTTCAAAAGTTATTATCTAAACCGAAAGTTCCTACTAAATTAAAAGTTCCTATTCCATTCCCATTACCTTCACGTTCATTTGTAGATAGAGTTAGGTCTGGGGGAACAGATATTTTCAAAGTTTATAAAAAGATTAAAGGGAAGTTTTCTTTAGTTGGTGAAGAAAAAGATTTATTTAAGGCAGAACGTAAATTAAAATCTGAATTGCTGGAAGATTTATCTGCTTCGGGTTATGTTGAGAAAGGTGGAATAAAGATTAAGGCTTCGGAAATTAGTGATGCTTTCTTTAAACCATCTAAAAGATATGTAGATATTTTAGTACAGCAAAAAAACGTTGGGTCTGGTCGGCTTAGTTCCTTTGGAGAGAGAGCAGAGATTAAAATGTTCAAGAAACAATCTAAGGGTAAAAAGAAAAGATTAAGCTGGTTTGAGTAATGTGTTTAATTTTTAATAAAACAAAATATTAATTCTAAATAAGAAGTTATACACAATCAATAAGCTGTTTATGTTATATTTTATTTAATGTTTTGTGTATAATAGAGATTTTACACAATACAGAAATATAATCTTATTGCAATGTTAAGTGAGGTTAATGAAATAGGAAGAGGACATAATGAACTTAGAGGTAACAGATTTATTTCTCCTAGAGAAGATGCAGATACTCTAAAGAAAGAACAAGCAGATGTATTAACAAAAACAGCAAAAGATACAGGAGTAAGTGAAAGAACTGTTTATCCAAGATAGTCTCGGTTTTTATTCTCTGGATTTTCTATTTGGGACTTAAGCTGCAGTAAGATATTACTTAATTGGACTATATCATATTTCAAACTACTAAGTTCTATTTCGAAATTCCCATGCTTCAAATAAACTCTTTCAGCTACAGGTTCTGGAGATTCAGATTTTTTAGAGGTAGGGTTTTCTACTTCTGAGCTATCTTCTTTTCTTTTCTAAATATTGCAAGTGCTTCTGATTTGTTAAGTTTATTATCTCTTACTTTTTGTTTATCTTCTATCTTTATATCATTAAGTTGTAAATGTTCTTTAACAAATGTTTCTGACTTTCCTATTCTTTTAGCTGTATCTTCTGTGAAACGGTCAATGTCGGATTTAGTCTTTGAGCTATCTTCAAATTGATTTCCCTTAAATGTAGCATTATGCTTAGTCTCTGGATGTATTGCTTCATAAAGTTCTTTTCTTTTTGAAAGTCCTTCTGCAAGTTCCATAGGATTAAAATCATTTCTTTTAACATTTTCTGCTAATTCCATATCTAATTTATGAAGTTCATCATTTTCCGCTTATTAGATTGGCATTGTTTCTTCAGCTTTTTCTATTCTATCCTTAACAGACTTAAGTATTTCTTTATAGAGTTCTTCATTCTCTATTTCAAAAGTATTGTCTTTTAAATGTTCTTTATCTCCATCATCAAATGTTATTTTCATTTTGTTATTTGTTTCCTCCATTATAGTTATATGATTGCTTTCTTTATTTCTTGGATGTCTTTATTCATTATAACTATTGTGTTTAGGATTGTTTCTTGAATGAATTGTTCTTCTTTCTCATCCTTTTCAAGCTGTTTTAATTGATTAAGACATTCCTCAATGATTTTAATGGCTCTATTTGTATTGTTTTTCATCAGTAATCCTTATAATTTAAGTTAAAGAGTTGGTATTCTTAGTGATATATCATTGTATTTCACCGCTGATGCGGAAAAAACCGTATTTCACCGCTCATTACCGCCTCGATTTACTGTATAACCTTTCTTTTCAATTTGATTCAAATGAAAAAAGATAGTTCTTGGAGTAACTTTCATTCTTTCAGCAACTTCTTTGACATTTCCGAACTCTTCCATTAGTTCTAAGACATTAGATTGTATTTCTGTTAATGGTTTTTGTTCTTTCACTTGTTCTGTTGGTTCTAATTGTTCTTGGATGTCTTTATTTAGTTTTAATGTGAACTTTTCCTTTAATCTTTCGTATTCCTCCGCCAACCATAGCGGAGGAGCTTCAATATTCCATGCAGTTAATGGAGCAACTCCTAATCTAGTTCTTATTCTAAGATATTTATAATAAAATTTCTTATTTCTTGGGTTGTACTGGATTAATTGAGCTTTGACCTTACAAGATTTATTTGAATAATCAATTTTCTGAGTTAAAAACTCTGCATGAAATAGTTTTCTAGTATTAGAATCAACAAAATCCATATAAGGCACAGTCATTATCAAAACTAATCTTTTATGTCTGAAGGTTTGCAGTAAAAAGTTAATTAATTTATTTGCTAGACTTTGCCAAGACCTATTTGAGATATCTATTCCGCTTTCATCCCAGAGAATAGCCGAGCCAGTCTTTAAATCTCCGTTGTTAATGAGGTTCATTAGTTCTTTCATTGAAAATACTATTCTCTCTGGAGTAAAAGTTGGGTCAACTTGATAACATAAACTCAAAGCTGACCAACTCTTACCGCTTCCAGTCGGTCCAGTTATAACTCCAAGAAAGTTTTTCTTTCTTTCAATCCTTCCTCGAATATAACTAATCCAAAACTTCTCAGGTCTTTTTGTATCGATTACTAAACTATCTGCCATTTTAATTTTCTAGGTTATCTGTCTCTAACCAACCAATTTTCTCTAAGAAGAAGCATAGTTCCTGAAACATCTTCCTATAAATTTTTAGAGTGGGCATCCAGTAACTTGATTTCTCTTTTTCAATTTTAGTTTTTTTAGAATAATCCTCTTGAAACTTCTCAAACTCCTGATAAATTTCTTTAGATTTCTCTTTCATTCCTTCATCAAACTTGGGTTGGAGTAAATCGTGTAAAACATCTATACTTGATTTAGATTCCTCTCTACTATCTCCTATGTACTTTATTCTTTGCGGAGCTTGGTGTGTTGTTTGAGAATAAATCCAAAATCCCTCCCGCATTTCTTGGGAAAGATTCCTAACTACTCTTTGAAGTTGATTCAAAACAATTTCTTTAAAGGATGCACCTTTAGAAAAACCACCGTTCCAATTTTCCGACTCGTCAACTATCATGCTTTCTGTTTCCATTTTATTTATTTACTAGTTCTTCAAATGATTTGTTAATTTCAATTTCATTATAAGAAAATCTTGTATCAAAATTTCTTAAATTCTCATTCTTTATAATAAACAAAGTATATTCATCATGAACTTGTATTAAAAACAAATCTAATTTATCAGAATGAAATTCTCGGCTTAAGAAATAAAAGGGAATAAGCTTTTTCTTAAAACGTATCTTAAATTCCTCAAAGGTTATCATTTTTCTTTCCTCCTTGTATCTGTATACCATCAAATTTAAGTTTAAGGTCTCTCAGTAAACACATCTCACACCAAAGAGTATTATCTTCTAACTTTTTTAAAAGAAGCTCGTCAGATAGGATTAAAGAACAAACAGAACATTTATTCATTATATTTTTACAACCTCGATTATTTCTTCATCTTTATTGTTACCCTTGTTACCCTTGTTACCCATTTTATCTCGGTTAGTATTATTATTCACCAAGTTTACTACAATGCAAGGGGTCACAGGGTTTACAGGGGTAACAGATTTAAGATTAATATTAATGAATTTAAACTCTCTACGATTACCTTTTATTTTAGAATCCTTAATTATCATTCTTATATCAGAAAAGATTCTTCCTTCAAACTTATTTAATTTCATTCCTAATTTAGTTAAATCAGAATTTTTATTAAAATCCAAATAAGAAAATAAATCTTCATCATATAAAGTAATTAATTTTATAATATCATTTCTCTTAATCCATTCATTAGGTTTCTTTTCAAAGCATAATTCAAATAATCTTTTCATTTCTGTGGTTTCAATATCTCCTCCAATGGATAAAATTTCAGTATCTGGAACACATGGATTACCTAAATCTGCACATTCCATTATTCCTCCGCACACTCTAGCCCATTCTGGGAAAGAAGAAAACTTAATACTTCCTTCTGGTCTTCCTTTTTCAAACCAATTTCTAATCAAAGAATATAATGCAGATAAAACTAATTCTCTATTTTCCGAAACCCACCCGTGCAAATCTGGATTTTCAAATTTCCTCTCATTTGCATCCTCTACATCTAAAAATAATCTTATATGTCTACATCTATTAGCAAAATCTGAAGTGTAACTGATACCAACATTTCCAGAAAGAGAAATATCTAATTCATTTGGAAAGGTCAGGATTTCATTTTTACCCAGAACTCTATCTGAATAAAATTCATTTGTTACAGCTGATTCTAAAACTGCATTATTTATATGACCTTTATTATTTGAGAAGTGTAATATCTTTGTTCCTGCAATCAGAGAAGCTAAAATCTTTTTTCTTAGTTCATCATTATTATTTCCTCTTTCTCCAGTACTAAGTGGAGCTTCTTCTACTGGATAACCAACATGCACAATACCATTTATTCCAGCACAATAATCTTTTCCTGACCTTTCTCTATTAGCTTCATAAAAGAAAACTGGGGTTCTTGTATTAAATTTTTTAAATATCCCTCTTAAAAATGGAGTTAGTAAACCCGCTATTGCATTTACTTTATCTTGAGGAGTCTTAAAACAAAATTCTTTATACATTGAATTGATTATTTCTTTTGCTTCTTCTAAACTCATCAAAGGATTAACTATTCTTGGGGCATTTGCTGGAAGCCAAGACCTAAACTTTTTATCGTAACCCTCACCAACAAAAGTTAGTTTATTATTTTCTCGGTCATAGATAGGATAACCAGTAGAAAAGATTCTTTCGATTAATGGTAATTCTTCTTGAAACTGCGGACTTTGTAAAAGAGTATTAGCTAACTCTGACCCCATGGACTTTTTAACTAAAAAAGGATTTCTATGTTTATCAAACTCTTCTACTACTGGATAAGAATATTTTTCGATTAATGTAATAAATTTATGAGGTTTAACTATTGTAAAACTAATTCCTTTTTCTTTTCCCTCGATATCTTTTGAAGAAGATATTTCCATTACCTCTTTTAAAGTATCTCTAATAAACAAAGTTTGTTTATTCTTGAAGATAACTCCAAGCTCTTTTGCACATTCAGAAATATGTCTTCCTTGTCTTGGAAGAATTAAGTTCGGTCTTAATGTTTCTAAGTTCTCTCCGCAATCAAAACTTTTCCATTCTTCAATAAATCTTTTGTCATCTGGATTAATAGAGAATCTTTCATCTGACTGCACAAACTCAATGCTATCCCTGAACTCTCTTTTTGCTTGACCTTCAGCTAGAGAAAGAAGTTTAACCCTTAGTTCTTTTATCTTATCCTTACCTATCGGACATTGAACTATCATCTTAGAAACCCCTCTGTAGATTTTTCATCTGCAACACTTAAGAATCTAATTGTATTCAAAATATCATAACTCTTTCTTAAACTGAATCCTGTTATTGCTGCAATATCCTCTGCACACTTTAAGACCTTCTTTTCTTTTAGTGCTAAAATATAGGTAATACACAAATCTCTTAGAACTATACTTCTTATCTTAGAAATATATACTTGAGTATTTTCAGGAGATAAATCTTTTAATGCTAATTCTACTTTTTTAAATTGCCTTTTACTTTTGTCAATATATGACATTTTTTTATTATTAGTCATCTTAATTCCTCCATAGAAATAATTGAAGATTTACCAAGAGAAACCCTATTTCCAAACTTATCTAAAATCTCTAATAATAAATCAGTTTCACTAATAATTGAACCTGAATAAAATCTGTCACCAATAAGAATAATTCTAACCCTTTTGCCTGTCCTGTCTGTGCTGTCCATTTTCTAACCTCTTTAATACTCAGACCTAATCTTCCTAAGAGATTTACTTTCTACTGCATCAAAACTAAGTTCTGAAACGGGAGTCTTTTTTTCTTTGTAAATAAAAGTATTTCTAGATAAACTAGATAAGGTCGGTTTGTTTCGGTATTCAATTATTTTACTTATCATTTGAAATTACCTCATTAATTATTTTTGTTTCTATAAAATTTGAAACAGAACGATTCTGTGCATCAGCTAGTACTTTTATTTGCATTGCTACTGGTTCAGCGACGAAACAGCTTATCTGAATATTCTTTTTTTGTTTTTCTTTTTTTATCATTTTTATCTCTTTTGTTTGTGTAGATTACGCTACGCTTCTATTCCAAGGGAAAAAGGGTTTATAAATGTTGTGGTAAGGTAGTGAATATTACATTAAGCTATATTTATGTAGTGTATGTTACAAAGATTTAAATAGGATAATTTCTTCTTAGAAAAATGGTTCAATCTAATGTTAATGGAGAAGAAAAAATAAGAGATAGTAAAAACTCAGTTTATCATCGAGCTAAGATTCTTTCTTTAATAAAGAAAGAAGGAAGAAGTTTAAAAATATCTGAGTTAGCTTCTTTGATGGAAGTTTCAAGACCAACAATATACGCCCATTTAGATACATTAGAAAAAAGGGGATTAGTTATTCTTACAAAAACTGAAAAGAGTTCTAAGATAAAAGGAGCTCCAGTCTTCGTAAGTTTAACAGATAAAGCCGACCCAATAAACTTAGAAGATTTGAATAAGGCTCATGATACTTGGAATAAGCTCACATCTATATTTAGATAATCCCTCTAATTGACCCCACATTTTATATAAATGTTAGGAACTCTCCCAGGGTTATAATTCACTCTTAAACTGAGTGTAATTGCTAAAAATTTAAAGATTGTGAAATTAATTTTTAGGGTTTTATAATATGTTTTCAAAACCCTTTATTTTCTTAGTGTATTAAACATTCAAAATGTAAATATCTTTAAGCTGCTTTTATTGTATGAGCGATGATTGAGATTATAAGTAATATTGCAAATATTATTGCTAACCATTTTGCTATCACGAATGACAACCCGGCAATTAATCCAAATCCAAATATCCCCGCTATTATAGCTAATATTAAGAATATTATTGCCCAAATTAACCAGCCCCCAACGCCTTTTTTATTCATCTTCGCACGCCCTATAATCATAAGTACATTTCTCTTTACAAATACTATTTAAAATTCCTTCACCGCAACTATGATTGCAATCTGAAAGTTCTTTTTCACAAGGGTCAATTGCTCTTTCAAATGCTCCACTTTGAATTATAAAAAATGTGGCAATGACTAATAAAATTATAAGCATTATAATTATTGTCGATGTTCGTGATTTAGCTTTATTCTTTTGTGTCATTTTATATTTTAATAAAGGGTAAAAAAATAGTAATTTACATTGCTGAAAATGTATTTTATTATTAATCTTTGTTTGTTACGTATTAGTTATAATCTTCTCGACTATATATACGTTGTTATTATAAAGTAATCTCTAACTTTAAAGAATGTTCTAATTATATATTTATAAAATCCCCCTTCCTACATTATTTATGGAAGAAAGAAGTGATAGTGAGCATATATCTGTAAAACAGGAACAAGTTCATGACTTAATTTTTGGTGGTGAAATTGGATGGCAAGAAATTATTTATGATCTTATTCATACAGAGCAACTTGATCCTTGGGATGTTGATATTATACTTTTGACTAATAAATTTATTGAAAAAATTCAAAAATATGAAGAAGTTGATTTTTTTGTTTCAAGTAAAGTTCTTTTAGCTGCATCTTTACTTCTTAGGATAAAATCTGAGTTTCTTTTAAATAAATATGTAAGAAGTATTGATGAAATTCTTTTTGGAAGTAAAGAAAAAAAAGATACAAGGTTTGAGAGAATTATCTTAGATGAAGAAATTCCTGAACTTATTCCTAAGAGTCCAATGCCTCGTTTTAGAAAAGTTAGTCTTCAGGAACTTATTGATTCTTTAAACAAAGCAATAACAACTGAAAATAGAAGAATTAAAAAAGAAATTATCAATACCAATGCATTAAGAGAAAGTGGAATCAGCTTGCCTAAAAGAAAATTTGATATTAAAGATAAACTTAAAACTCTTGGTGAAAAACTTAGAGGTTATTTTGGATTAAATAAAGAAAATAAGAGAATTTCTTATACTGAATTTATTGGAACTGATAAAGAAGAAAGACTAACTTCTTTTTTTCCTTTGTTACAAATGGAAAATAATGGTGAAATTTGGCTTGAGCAAAAAAAACATTTTGAGGAAATTCATGTTTGGCTAAAAGAAGTTTATTTTAAAGAGGTTGGTGATCCTTTTGCTGAGCTTAGAGAAGGTTTACCAGAAGAACTTAATGAAGAAGATTGGGAACAAATAGAAGAAATTGAAGAAGAAATTATTGAAGACGAAGAAAAGAAATTTAAGAAAGAAATGAAAGGAACGAAGAGTAAGGTGGAATAATAAGAACCTTTAAAAATACTCAACTGCCCT
>Ga0172381_10006709_pt1 | contig 11498 bp, 12 predicted proteins | sample Leawel6488metaG_FD_119754 | JGI IMG/M metagenome (GOLD analysis project Ga0172381, IMG submission 119754) | Leachate microbial communities from a municipal landfill in Southern Ontario, Canada - Leachate well 64-88 metaG | ecosystem: Engineered > Solid waste > Landfill > Unclassified | place... | reverse complement strand
GCCATCATGGACAGCAGCGTCCCGCCCATCAGCGTGCAGCCGAGCATCTCGACTTCCTTGATACCGAATTTGCGTTTGGTGAGATCTCCGACCATCGACGTGGTGCGGAGGGCTTTTGGTAACCATTCATCGGTCATCGCAAGTACCCCGGACGGTGCGACCGATGCCATACTCTTGTGTCCGGAGCCGACAACGAAGTCAGCCCCGATTGCCTTGCCGTCGACGGGCATCACGCCGACCGTGTAGGCCCCGTTGTAGAGGAACGGGATGTCGTACTGGTGGGCGACCTTCCCGATCTCTTTTATCTCGTGCTCGTTCGCAAACTGGTAATCGTAGTGGTCGATCATGACGAGCACGGGGAGTTTTCCGGTCTCTGCCTTGACCTCCTCGATCTTAGTTGCCGTTGCTTCGCCGGTTACGATGTTCTTGTCGTTGAGCGGCACTTCCCTGACAACCCCGCCCGCATTTTCCACGGACAGGAACTCGGTGTAGTGGGCGAGAGCGGAAACGATCACGCTGTCGCCCTTGTTGACGAGCGTCCCGGTTACTGCCTGGAACCCGCGGCGTGCCCCGGGGACTACCCGGGCATGGTCCATGTTCACGAACTTTGCGAGATCGGCATGGAACTCCGCGATGCCGGGTTTGGAGATCTTGTCGAGCCGGAACGGTTTCCGGCAGGCATCGCACGTTGAGTACCCGTCACCATAGGAGATGAGGGCCTTCCTCGCCTCGGTTGTCAGCCTTCCTGCTGCCTGGATCGGCTGGATGTTGATGGCCTCCTCTTCCCGCGTCCTCAGGTCGATGGAACCGGCGATCTTGGTCACCTTCGGTGTGCCAGTGCCCGCTTCGAGGTCCGCAAGGATTGCCCGCACATCGGCAATCTTCTGCCGGAATGCTGCCTCCTCCACGGGATCGAAACCGGTGGGTAACGACTCCCGGAAGAGTCCCCGGATCTCTTCGAGCGTGAAGAGCGCTTCGAATGTCTTCTGGATTCTGATACTCATGGTAATTCTCCCATTTCAGTCAGGGTATACATACATTTCTCTGGAGAGCCAACGCCCGGAATCGAACCGGGATCGAGCTGATCTGCAATCAGCCGCGTAACCACTCCGCCACATTGGCAATGCCCAATTCACGATTGTGAATCTGACTATACTAAATAACAATTGTGAATATTTATACGTTCGGTCATCGGCAGGATTTTCCTGATCCGGGTCTCCGTCGGAACAGGCAATTTTTTCATCATTTTTGTATGATTCATGGAGATATTATTCGCGCAGGAAAAATCCGCACGGGTAATGATACGGACAGGATAACACACCGGCACCCGTTCTGACGGTATAATAAAAAGGAGGTGCATCCTCATGTACCGGGAATGGTTCATGAGGATGCTGTATCCCAGGCTGAATCCCTGTCCATCATGAGAGATGAAGGTCAGCCTCTTTTAAAACAGGCGTACTCGCCGCACTACCGGTCAGGAATGTGCCGGCAGGGGGGAAGTACGACAATCGCATCGGCCATTTCATCGGGAACGGATCGGCCGTTGCCATACAGCCTGATTGGGCAATGCCTGCTGCATTGCCGGTGCGATTCTGGTATCGGTTCTGTTTTCTGACGAAACCTGAAACGGCAGATACGAGGATGAGGATCCCTCCAGGGATACCCAGCGGGATGACCGCCTCGCAGGTGCCCCGCCCGTTTCGTTCCGGCAGGTGGTCGCCATGCGCTTTCTCCGCTAACGCGGATACCGACAGTATCAGTGTCAGTACCCCGATGATTGCGGTGAATGCTGCAAGGTTCTTGTGCTTTTGTGCCATACGGTATTTCTTGTTCACTGGTGTGAACACCCATTTTACGGCGTATTATTATATCAATGCCTCAATCCGGACAATTATTGCTGCATCCTGTCAGAAATCTCACCCCTTGGGGCGAATAGCTCACAGTTCTTTCTGGTAAAAAACCACATCCATGAGCCGCCCGGACAGTTCACCTGCATTCCTGATCTGCCCGCACCGGACATACTCCCGGCTCTCGAACAACTTCCTGCTTCGAACATTTTCACCGGTAATAATCGCAATGAGGACACGAATACCGGATTGTCGCGCCTGCGCTTCCAGGTAGCCGAGCGCAGTCTTCCCGATGCCCTTCCCGGTATATTCCGGTTTCAGATATATGGTGACTTTCGCACTCCGGTCATAGGCCTTAAGATAATGGTACCGGTGGAGACCGCAATACCCCATAATTTCCGCGTCTTTCCTGATGAGAAACGAAGGGTATCTCGAAGAGGTTGTGTCGAGGGATTGCCGGAACTCTTCCGGCGGAACCGGTTCCTGGCGGAATGTCGCGGTTGAATGGAGCGAGTAATAATCATAGATCTGCCGTGCGATCGGCAGGTCGTTGTCCTGGATCCTGACAAACCGGATCATGTTCCTCCATCAGAACAGCAAAAACCCGTCCCCTGCATACCATGTACTCTCAGTGTTTCTTCCGGCATATTCCAGGTAATTTGGCTCCTACCAGGACATATCCGGTAAACCGGAGAAAAACAAGGATAACGAAGGGAAAAGCCAGCGCCCGGAACCGAACCGGGATCGATCTGATCTGCAATCAGCCGCGTAACCACTCCGCCGCATTGGCACAGAGTTCACCATTGCGATGGTGAACTTGATATACTGTTCTTTGTCCAGGAATTATTTATACAATAATTTGTCGGCAAAAATCACTCCAATCTTCTGGATTATATCATGTCAGGGCAACCACATCTGATATGACAGGGATCATCTCGCAACCGGCCATCCCGTTCGTTGGTACACGTATCGTCCCGACAGGAGATGGATACCATCACTGAAATTTCGGATGATGAATATATCCTGAAATGCACCTCGGCGTGTGCCGGGTGCGGGGACTCGCTGACCCTGCGATACGTGCTCAAGGCTGCCGGCCCGGATATCGTACTGGTCATGCCTGCCGGGTGCACCGCAGCCTTCCAGGGCATCTACCCGAAAACAGCATACTCGGTACCCGTGGTCAACATCGCCTTTGGCGCAGCAGCGGCATGTGCATCGGGTATCAGCAGGATGTTTCTCGCAACCGGCAGAACGACAAAGGTAATTGTCTATGCCGGCGACGGGGGAACCCTCGATATCGGCCTGCAGGCACTGTCCGGGGCATTTGAACGTAGGACTGATTTCCTGTACATCTGCTACGACAACGAGGCGTATGGCAATACCGGCATGCAGAGATCCAGCGCAACGCCGCTTGGCGCAAAGACAACGACCACGCCTGCGGGGAAAGCCGAGCCAAAAAAAGACATCGATGCGATCATTGCCGCCCACAATCCGCCCTACCAGGCAACCGCCTGCGCTTCGTATCCCCAGGACCTGTTCCGGAAAGTCCGGAAGGCCCTCACATTCCATGGCCCGACATTCATCCACGTACTCTCACCCTGCCCTCCCGGCTGGCGATATTCGTCTGAAAAAACCGTTGAAGTCGGCAGGCTTGCGGTGAAGTCCGGCATGTGGGCGCTCTGGGAGCGTGAAAACGGGAACCTGGCGATAAGCGCCCCTACGAAAGCCGCGATGAAAAAACCGGTTCCGCTTGAAGATTACCTCTTACTCCAGGGACGGTTCAGGGGAATTGATGAGATAACCGTGGGATCACTCAAAGAGCAGATCCAGGAAAATTTCAACAGGCTCGAACGTGAGGAGGCGAAGCCATGAAAAAGATCGTGACCGGCAACAAGGCAGTTGCCGAGGCGGTCAGGATCGCACAACCCGATGTGGTTGCTGCCTACCCGATCACCCCGCAGACCGAGATCGTAGAGACCCTTGCTGATTATGTCTCAAACGGCCAGCTTGCCAGCCAGTACATTGCCGTGGAGAGCGAGCACTCCGCGATGGCGGCCTGCATCGGGGCAAGCATATCCGGCGGACGGACATTTACGGCAACCAGTTCCCAAGGCCTTCTCTACATGCACGAGATGACCAACTGGGCTGCGGGGGCACGCCTTCCCATCGTGATGGCGAATGTGAACCGGTCGCTCGCCCCGGGCTGGAACCTCTGGGCCGAGCATACGGATTCTATGCAGGAACGGGATACCGGATGGCTCCAGGTCTATGTCTCGACCGTCCAGGAAGCCTACGATACCATCCTCGTGGCATTCCGGATAGCCGAGCACCATGACGTGCTGCTGCCGGTGATGGTAAACCTGGACGGATTCACCCTCTCCCACATCATGCAACCCGTTGATACGATTGAACCCGGGGATTTCATCCCACCGATTCACCTGCCTGAGACGATCGATCCCAAAAATCCCCGCGGATATGGAACGATTGCCGGGCCGGCCGATTATTTCCGGTTCCGGTGGGAGATCGAGCGCTCGATGCGGAACGCGGTGAACGTGATCGAAGAGACCCAATCTGAGTTCGCAAAGCGGTTTGGCCGCACGTACGGCCTGACCGAAGAATACCGGTGCAGCGATGCGGATGTGGTTGTCGTCTCGCTGGGTACGCTGGGAAAAGAGGCGGAAGTCGCCGTTGATATCCTGCGGGATGAGGGTATTAAAGCGGGATCGCTGCGCCTGCGCTGGTTCCGCCCCTTCCCGGAACTCGACCTGGCCGGAAAGGAAGTTGTCGTGATCGACCGCGACTACTCGTTCGGTTTCGGAGGCGTGCTTGCGCACTCGATCCGGTCAAAGAACCTGGTGAAGGTCTACAGCGTGATTGCAGGCCTTGGCGGGCAGGAGGTTACCTATGACGATATTGCCGGATTCATCCGGAACCGGCGGATTGGCGAGGAGTCTTGGTTCGGGGTGAACGATCATGTATGAGATTCGTATCCATTCAAGGGGAGGGCAGGGAGGCGTGACAGCAGCCCGGCTCCTTGCCATGGCAGCGCTCCATGACGGGAACTATGCAACCGCCTGCCCGTTCTATGGCGCTGAACGCCGGGGGGCTCCGGTCGTCTCCTTTGTCCGGATCGATGATCGCCCCATCCGGATCTACAGCCAGATCCGGAGCCCGGACATGATCATTGTCCTCGACGCGAGTGTTATGCAGACCGTCGATGTATTAAACGGCCTTAAAACCGGGGGAAGGATACTCATCAACAGCGCTCGCAAACAGGAGTTTTCCGCGTATGTTACGAATACTGTCGATCTTACCGGTATTGCCCTTCGGGAAAACCTTGTGGTTTCCGGCAGCCCGATCCTCAATACACCGGTTATCGGTGCGCTGGCGAAAACCGGCATCGTCTCGGCGGATGCAGCAAAATCGGCGATCCGGGGCATGTTCGCGGATGAACGCAATATCCGGGCTGCCGAGGCCGCATACGCGGAGGTGAGTGTATGACCGGGAGTGCAAACCAGGATCTTTTTGCCCTGAGCAGGCCGGTCGAAGGTTCTGCCGGCCGGACCGGTTCCTGGAGGGTCTTTGTGCCGGTCGTTGACAGGGAGAGATGCAACAGGTGCGGGTTATGCGCACAGTATTGCCCGGATGCCGTTATCAGCCGGGATCTTATCATCGACCTCGCCTACTGCAAGGGTTGTGGTATCTGCGGACACGAGTGCCCGAAAAAAGCAATTGCCATGATCCGCGAGGAAAAATAACGTTCAGATGCGCTAGGATATCCTCCCATAGAGTTTCCTTGAGTCCACGCGCCGGATTTTTTCGGGAGAGAGAGGGGGTCGCATGGGTACAAACGTTCCCCCACGGATCCGGGTGAAGACGCGATTCTTCGTCATAATTATCCGGTGCCGGCCTTGCGGCAAGGGCCATAAAAAAATAACTGTACCCATGCGACCCCCCCTTGCCCGGTCCGGATTTCACGTAAAAAAACGTTCATTTCACGTCATAAAATGAGAGGCATGCAGGTAATTGGGGGCTGGGGGGGTCGCATGGGTACACGTTGCCGGGCCGGAGTCATAGAGATCTCTTTTGGGTTACGCCCGGTTGAAAAACAGTGACGGAATCTTGCTTGCAAAAAGCGGATACTCATGCCGAAGGGACAGGGGAAATTCTTCAGAGATCCCGCTGCGGGGTCAGGTCGCAACCGGTGCAGGGCAGGCACATGGTCTTCGCTACACGAACGTCAAGCCCGTGGCGCTCGATAGCCGCTTTGTTGATCCGGGCCAGGATCAGGAGCCGGTATGCTGACGGGCGTTCCACTACGATCTCCCCTTTCCGGAGCGGGTGTGGCGAGATCGGGCGCAGGTTGGGGATCACGCCCATGGACGCGAGCGTTTCTACCCCTTCTTCCACACAGGCATCCGTCTCACCAAGCCCAAGAATAAAATTGGATGACACGTGATTTTTCCCATAGATCCCGACTGCCCCCTCCAGTGCCCCAAGGATCGCATCCAGCGAGAGTCCCGGACAGACCTTTCGGAAGATCTCCTTGTCCATGGTCTCCACATTGTATTTGATCTCGCTCGCACCGGCCGCATGAAGATCCTGCGAGGACGTTGGCGTGGGATAGATCGAGACCCCGATCGGCACATCGAACCGGGTGGCAAGATGCCGGACAACGCGGACCATGTATTCCGCTTCCTTCTCCGGGGATTCTGTCACGCCGCTCGTCAGGGAGATTGCACGGACATTCCCCTGCCCCTGTGCAGCCTCGACAAGGGAGGTGATCTCCTCGATCGTCTTCACCCTGCCATCCAGTTTCGGCACCGGGCAGAATTTGCAATCGAAGATGCAGCGCTCGCTCACCGTGATATAGGCCTGCTCCGGGCAATGGCACAGGGGCAGTTCGAGCTGGCCGTACGCAATGATGCGGCCTTCTTTCTGGACCGCGACACACTCATTCCACGGGATTATTTTCAGCGACGATCCCGGTTTGATCGAGAGTCGCACACGGTGATCGCCGGACCGGATGAAGAACGACGAACCCCCAGCTCCAGGACCCGCGGTTGCTGTTGTCCTGAAGTGTGGCGGGAGCAGCGAGGGATCGATCTCGGCACTGCCGATATTGATCAGGAGGGCTTTTGTTTCTGCGGTCAGGCCGTGATCCATGTATGCCTCCAAAAATGACTCCGTACCGGGTGTGTATCGATGCCCGTAAAGCCAAGGCCCGGATTTGAACCGGGATGTAGCTGATCTGCAGTCAGCCGCGTGGCCACTCCGCCACCTTGGCAGTATTGCCGTTTGAATTGCACTTTTCCTGTTGGCCACGGGATTATTTTAATAATAATTTCCAAGCAGTTTTTGCCGCAAAACAGATGAAATCGTGACATACTCGTCAAAAATTGCTCAATTATTACACTATATGTCCGTTTTCTCCCTACTATGATCACCAAAATATATCCGGACACTTGCGCCCGGAACTCCCTTTTTCGGGAGGTGACCATTCTGGCAACCATAACACTCGACAACCTGAGCATGCAGTACGGCAACAACGGCTCCCGGTACACCGCATTGTCCGATGTCAATCTCAATATCACCGAGGGGGATTTCATCTCCCTCATCGGCCCGTCCGGGTGCGGCAAGAGCACGATCATCGATATTGTATCGGGACTGAAGGCCCCGACCACCGGGTCCGTCCTGATCGATCGGGAGCCGGTATCCGGACCCGGACCTGACCGGGGAACCGTGTTCCAGGATTATTCGCTCTTTCCCTGGATGACAGCATTCGAGAACATCTGCTTTGCCATCGAACATACCGGGGGCAGCCATACAAAGGCGGGGATTGAGACCCGGGCAGACGAATTCCTCGATCTGGTCGGGCTGAAAAAGTTCCGGAACGCCTACCCCAATACCCTCTCGGGAGGGATGAGGCAGCGGGTCTCCATTGCCCGCATGTTCTCCATGAACCCGAAAGTATTCTTAATGGACGAACCCTTCGGCGCCCTGGACTCACTCAACCGGATTTACATGCAGGATCTCCTGCTGAACCTCTGGTCCGAGGGGAAACGGCACAAAACCGTCCTTTTTGTAACCCATGATGTGGATGAAGCGCTCCTGCTGTCAGACAAGATTGCAGTCATGACCCCGTCCCCGGGAAGGATCAAGGAAGTGATCGATGTACCGTTCTCGCGGCCCCGGTGCCGCAAGAGCCTCGGTGCAACCGCAGAATACCTTGCCCTCAAATCCCATCTCCTCTCAGTCCTCTACTGCGAGATGATGGGTGAGATCGCACAGCAGGAGAAGAATTTCCGGGGACTGGCATGACGGGAAAGATCCCGCGGGCGGCCATAGTAGTATATCTGCTCCTTGCACTGGCACTGGCAGTGCAGGTCCTGGTGCCCGATGCCCAGCGACAGGAAGCAGTGGGTGCCGGCGCATTCCTCGGGGTACTGGTTTTGCTCGCGATCCTCTTCACAGCGGGACTGGTTTTTCAGAAAAAGGATGCCCGTGCAGTAACGGATATCTTTACGGTCATCGCCGTAATCCTGGTGCTCTGGGAAGTACTCCTCGGAAAATTATCCCTGCTCGACCCGCTCCTCTTTCCCGGCCCCGCACAGGTCTTCCAGGTATTTGCATCCGACTGGCAGCTGATGCTGTACGGTGCAGTGGGATCGCTTGGCATCATGGCCACCGGCTATATCCTTGCCCTTGCCCTCGCGATTCCCCTGGGCCTCTACATCGGGTGGAGACGCCGTCTCTTCGATGTCGCATACCCGATCGCAAAAGCGGTCTCTCCCATCCCGCCCACCGTGTACCTGCCCTACGCAATCGTTCTCCTCCCGACCTTTGCCGCATCATCGGTCTTCCTGATCTTCATCGGGGCATTCTGGCCGATCCTGGTGGGGACCATTTACGGGGTGTTTGCCGTGGACCACCGGATCATCAACTCCGCCCGGACCCTCGGGCTTTCCGATCGCCAGATGATCCGGCGCATTCTCCTCCCGGGAGCCATGCCCTCGATCTTCTCCGGGGCAATGATCTCCCTGATCATGGCATTCATCAGTATCACCGTGGCCGAGATGATCGCCGCCACGTCGGGTCTTGGATGGTATATCGAGTATAACCACCAGTTCGCAAACTATGACAAGGTCATTGCCGGGATGATCCTGATCGCTCTTGTCGTTATCGGGGTCATGTTTATCTTTGACCGGATCCAGCGCCACTGCCTGCGATGGCAGCAGGCAGAGTAGAGGCAGTTCCTGCCAGTAAATAAGGATACATATACCTGACAGGCCAAACGGAATGGATAAGAACAGATATCCAGACGATCCTGATGATTACTGACAGGAAACAAACACCCCCGATACCGGATTTATTATGGAGCCTGCCAATCCCTGTTTCAGAAAGACCGCGAGTTACCGGGTCCTGATCGATCCCGACGGTACCAGCCACATCAGGATCATCCGGCGGGTCAATTTCCGGACACTCCTCCTTGTCTTCAAGGAGGTCTACCTGGAACTGAAGAAAAATCCTGCTATAAAACCCCATATCATCATCTACCTCTCAAAGTCACTCTCGACAGAGATGTCAGATAATCTCACGAATTTTCTTGATTTTACGGGTTCCTGCCTTGAAGGCACCTTCGAGCTGCGGATCGTCGAATAATTTTTATGCAATTTTTGCCGCTTTTTTCCGGATTACTGAATTTCAGGCGCTTTTTTGCTCACAAGTCCACGTATTTAATTTATTTTTCAGAATGGTATACTGGCAATCCGCTGATCACAATCCTATTTCCCGGTTCGCGTGTCCTTTGTCGGATCCCGTATTCAGACGGATCTGAAAAAAACACACCCCTTCACCGGGTTTTACCGGGATGTATGCGGGATATGCCGTAAACAGGAGCATATCGATGAAAAAAAATACCATGTACCTCTCCATCACCCTGGTTTTCCTTCTCATTGCAACCATCGTGTTTGCCGGATGCACCAGTACTGACAGTGAAACCGCGACAACGCCTGTTGCGATAACGACCGTTGCGGCAGCAGTACCGCCGGCAACACAACAGGCACTAAAAACGCTGAACGTAGGATATCTTCCCAACAACGGGGGAACGCTGATATTCGTGGCCAAGGAACAGGGCTTTTTTGCCGATCAGGGCCTGAACGTTGAGCTCTCCTCCTTCACGAACAGTGCAGACGGGACCAATGCCATCATCGCCAAGAAGATCGATGTCGGCGGCTTTGGCCTTGCCCCTCTCATCTTCATATCAAAAGGAGTCAACGAGACCATCATCGGCGGCCAGATGGGCGAGGGCGCAGCAGTATTTACCACCGCAGATAAGGTATCCCAGTTCAAGGACCTGCAGAGTTTCAAGGGCAAGACGGTTGCTACCGTCAGGGCCGCATCGGGAGACATCCACTTCAGGGGTGTACTCCAGGATGCAGGACTCGACCTGAAGAAGGATCTCACGATCCAGGAACTGGCATCTCCCGCCGCAGTTGTCGAAGCGCTGAAGTCCGGTAAGGTCGATGCGGGTGTTCTCTGGACTCCCTATACCGAGACCGCTCCCAACCAGGGCCTTGTCCTGTTATGGTATACCGATCAGTATTACCCAAAACACCCGTGCTGCCGCATTGCCGTGCTGACCGAAGAACTGAACGCGAACCGCGATACCTTCGTCAGTTACGAGAAGGCGCTCATCAGGGCATACAAGTTCACCAAATCGAATCCTGACGAGACCCTGACGGCGGTCGCAAAGTACGTCCAGATCAACCAGACCGATCTCAGTAATGCAATCAACAGCCCTCACTTCTATATCTCGCCCGACCCGAACACCAGGGCAATCGAGAAGACGTACGGCCTTATGAAATCGATCGGGTACATCAACACCACGGTGAATATCGACGACCACGTGGATTCGACCGTGTACAAACAGGCACTGGATGAACTGATACAACAAAATCCGAACGATTCAGTGTACCAGCAGCTTCTGGCAGATTACCAGACCCAGAATTGATAACCCACAGAATTTCCCCCATTTTTTATTTTCGCGTTAGAGAATGAAGACAACATTCCGGATATACAGGTAAGCCATCATATGACATTCAGCAGCAGACAACGCACATTGGTTATTGCAGGAATCATCGTCCTGCTCGGGATAGTGATCGTGATCACCCCCTGGTACATCTTTCCCGTATGTGAAGCGAAAGGGATGACCTCTCATTCGATGTCCCCGGTGTCGGAGAAGATAGGGAATAGCCAGGCCGCTTCCATGGCATCAGGTATGCTCATGAAATGCGGATACACGGCGCGGGCAGAAGCAGCAGTCGGCATTATCGTGATCCTTGCCGGCCTTGTCCTGTTCGCACAGAAGGCAGACAAATACCGCAAGGTGATTGGCGGCGCCATTGCCGGGTTCGGTATCCTCACGATCCTTATCCCGACCGTCATCATCGGGGTCTGCAATGCGCCGGATGCACCCTGCCTCATTGGTACGCTACCCTCCCTGATTCTCCTCGGTGCACTGACCATTGTTACCGGCGCAATCGTTGTTCTTACGCACGATGAGATCCCCGCAGAGACTCACTGAACCGCGATGATCCGGCTCATCCTGAAAAATATCCTCTACCGCCCCGTAAGGAACGGGGCGCTCAT
>Ga0172381_10006707_pt1 | contig 11501 bp, 8 predicted proteins | sample Leawel6488metaG_FD_119754 | JGI IMG/M metagenome (GOLD analysis project Ga0172381, IMG submission 119754) | Leachate microbial communities from a municipal landfill in Southern Ontario, Canada - Leachate well 64-88 metaG | ecosystem: Engineered > Solid waste > Landfill > Unclassified | place... | reverse complement strand
GCGATCCGGGCCCGAAGAGATGAGTCCTGCGCAGGGCTTCCCTGATCTTGCGGTGCACGTCCTCTTCAAAATGCATCCTGCATAGATGCATGCCCGAGTATCTCTGATAGATAATGGCACGGCTATGGCATTTGTCGCACTGGGTCATTTTCCGTTTCACACCTTTCCTGCCTCATGGCTCGCGAACAATCAGGCGATTTTGAATCGAAGCAGTGCCGCCACGCCGCCCAAAGAGCGCAGCCTGTCTCCCGGCTCAAATTCCGAGCTGAAGATCACTACCTTCCCCCGAGCATCGGCCACTTCGCGCATGATCTCATCCACCCTTCCCCTACGGGCCAGCTCATCCAATACCAGCAGCTTTTCAATTGCGCCGTAGTTCTTGGCAGTTTCCACCTCTTTTATGCCGTAGGCGGCTTTGCCGTCCGTTGCGATCTCCCGGAAGAGATCTTCAATGAGCAATGCTTCGCGGGCGATGCGGCTGGATTGCAGAACGCTCTTTACCGCTCCGCGACGCAAAACCTCCTGAAATCCGGATCGCCCTATGGACGTGGTATCATCCATGGCAATCCTTTTGGCCAAATCCGGAAGGCTGGAGTCGATAACCTTCTTTAAATCCTCTTTGGTGAAGCCGGGTCCCGCCAGGATAACCTCTGCACCTTCCTTTGCCGTCGTATCGATTGCCTGTGCCACATCCCGCAAAAATCCGGCGCGCGTGTCTTCGCCACTGCCCTTGCCGCTGCCCTGTCGTATCTCCGCTGCCATCTGCACCCCGAACTGGCGCAAGACTCCGATGGTGGCTTCGCCCTCTTCCACCAGCGCAATGATCACTCGCGGTCTCTGCGACTCGGCTACCGCCTCATCTATGCGCGCCAAGAGGTCCGGCCTCCAGTGGTACTTGAGGATGGACAGATCCGTTCCCACCTCGATATTCAGAGTATGATACGCCCCTACATCCATGCCCGACTTGATAATGCCATGCAGTCGCAGCCAGTTGGAATACATATGAAACTCGATATCCTCTACCTTGACCCCCAGGCGCACTGTCTTTCTCTCCATCTTCTCCGGGCGCGCCTTGTCGGCAATGGCGGGAACCTTCCGGTGCGTGAGGGCAAAGACAAGATCCCCCCGCGAAATCAAGTGCTGTAAGTGCCATAAATCATCCAGCGATTCGGGGAGCAGGCCAATCTCCCCTTCATCACCTCGCAGATTCTTCTTCAGGACGCGCATGAAATCTACCTTCTAATCAAAAGGCTTAAATCATTGTGCATCGAGGGAGGGTGTCGAGCCGCCATAACTCAGTTGGTAGAGTGTCTGGCTGTTAATTGCTAAAGAGCAGTAACCAGAATGTCACAGGTTCGAGCCCTGTTGGCGGCGCATTTCTTTTGGGCCTGTAGCTCAGTCCGGTTAGAGCGCTCGGCTCATAACCGAGTGGTCGCCGGTTCAAATCCGGCCAGGCCCATGCTGGCATTATCTCCATTTCAACCCGAAATTGGCCATTTGCACTGCACCTTTTGCATTTATCTCTGAAATGCACTTGGCCTAAAATCCGGTGGTGTGTTGGCTTGTTTGGCAATCAAACTCGACCAAAGAAAGCTGTTGGGATGTCAATAAGTGTTTTACTCAGGAAAAGCGCTTATCAGAATCGCAGCCTCAGGGGCTCAAAATAGGTCTTCGGTTCTATACGGGCATGGCCGCCGTGGGCCTGTCCCTCATACTGTCGGTCTTTGTCAAAGCCTCAGCTCTCCGCCCGAGCCGCTCTCCTCCAGTCGGTTATCTTTTTAGGGCTGATGCCGGTCTTCTCCGCCAGGACCTTGACCCCTACCCGAAGCAGATCCTCCCTGTTATTGATGCCTGCTTGGGTCAGCTTCTCCAGGGTCTTGGGGCCTATTCCCGGTACATTCACCAGGCCGTCGCCCTTTGCCAAAACTTCCGTCTTTGCCTTTTTCTTTGCAGCACCCGCCGCTCTCTTGGTCTTCGGTTTCGCAACTTCATTTGTTTTGGCAGGTTCAGCCTTTTCCTGAGCTTTCTTGGCCTGCCACTCCAGGAAGTTGCAGTGCGGGCATCCCAGATCCCAGGGTCGCTTGCCCTTGTTGATAATGCGGATATGGAACATGCCATGCTCATCACACAGCTTGTCGGTTACGATCACCGTTCCAAACCTGGGAAGGGGCAATGTAAACCGGCATTCCGGATAGCCGGAGCAGCCGATGAAACGAGTGCCCCGGTGGCCGCGCCGAATTATGAGATCGGATTTGCACTTTTCACAGGTGCCCACGATCTTGTCGGTGCGCAGGCCGTCCTTGAGCGACTGGCTGATGCCATCCTGGTTCGTGGTTAGCTCATCGAAGACCGATGTGAGCATGACCCGCGACTTCTCGATGACCTCGTCCTCCTTTATATTTTTCTCTGAGATAAGGGTCATATCGTTCTCTAAAGTCTGGGTCATCTCCGGCTTGGTGATGGTGGGCGCATATTTTTGCAGCGTATCCACCACGGCATAAGCGGTATTGGTGGGACGCATGGGATTGCCCTGCACATAAGCTCGCGCATAGAGTTTGCTTATGATATCGTGCCTTGTGGACTTCGTTCCCAATCCCAGATCATCCATGATCTTGATGAGCTTGCCCTGACCGAAGCGAGCCGGTGGCTGCGTCTCTTTAGCATCGACACTGTGGCCCAATACCTGCAGCCGCTCACCTTCTTCCAGCTTCGGCAAGATGTGCTCCTCTGCCTTGCTGTAGGGATAATAGTATCTCCAGCCGGCTTCCACGAGGCGCGCTCCATTGGCCCGGAAGGGCTCGGGTCCGATGTCCACCTTGAGGCTGGTGGCATCCCAGACGCACGCCTCGGCTAAAGTTGCGAAGAATCGGCGCACTACCAGCTCATAAATGCGCCATTGATCATCCTTCATCTCGCTCTTCTCTGCAGGAGCGGTGGGATAAATGGGCGGATGGTCGGTTGTGGACCTCTTGCCGCGCGTGGGCTGCATCTTTCCCTTGAGCAGCCTTTCAGCTTCGCCGGAAAAAGCGCCTTTCAGGAAGAGTCTGGTTAGAGCTACCAGATCAATGGATGGCGGATAAACGGTATTATCCGTTCGGGGGTAGGAGATAAAGCCATTGATGTAGAGCCATTCTGCTAAGCGCATGGCATTGGCGGCGGAAAATCCTATACCACTGGCGGCGGCAATGAAGCTGGTGGTGTCAAAGGGAGCCGGCGGCTTGTCAATGCGTGGTTTTGTCTCGATGGACTTGATTATGCCCACAGGGCCGAGGCGAGCTATTATTCCGTCAACCTCTGTCTTCTCCCAGATGCGCCCATTGGCATGCTGCACGCGAAGCTCTTTCTCCAGATCCGCATAGATCTCCCAGTATGCCTTGGGAACGAATGACTGGATCTCTCGCTCCCTATCGACGATGAGGGCCAGGGTGGGAGACTGAACTCGGCCTACGGAGAGAAACTCCTTGCCCAGTCGACCCGAGGTCAGGGAGATATATCTGGTCAAGGCCGCGCCCCAGACTAAATCTATGATCTGTCTGGCCTCGCCCGAGGCGGCCAGGTTATAGTCCACCTTTCCCGAGTCTTTAAATGCCTTTAATATCTCCTCTTTGACGATAGCGCTGTATCTGACGCGATCGGCATGCAGGCTGGAATTTACCTCTTTAACGATCTTTAATGCCTCAACACCGATAAGCTCCCCTTCGCGATCGTAATCCGTGGCAATGGTGATGCGATCTGCCTGCTTTCCCAAGGAACGCAGCGCTGCGATGATCTTCTCCTGGATGGGACGAACGACTATCTCAGCTCTGATCAGATCTTTGCAGTTCACCTTCTGCCAGTTGTTGTATCCTGGTGGATAGTCTACACCTACAATGTGGCCGGAAAGGCCCATGACCACCTTGTCGTCAAAGCAATAGGTATCTACGCCTGCCACTCGCTGGGAGCTGGGCTTGCTGCCGGCCAGGATCTGAGCAATCCTCTTGGCGGCATCGTGCTTCTCTGCTATTATGAGATGCATTCCAGAGAGCCAAATATGGCAGTTGATTTAAGTTTTTCCGTAAAAAAATCGTATCTTATCTCTACTGCAAAAATAAGTGCAGAATAATTGCCCAAGATATTCAACATGATTATTTGATAAATTTTAATTGTTTACAACTTGAGTCTCTCGGAAAAACCGCTTTTTGTAGGCCATTCTATTCTACAGATATCTCCAATTTGTGCCTATATGCAAATATATACAAACTAAAAATTTTATAATAGTATTTTATAATTAATTAATTTAGTGAAATAATACCACATCATTTTAAAGGTCGCAACCTATCGTCGCGAAGGCTGGAATTAAGCCTGGCTTTGCCCGTAAAGCAATGGGATTGATCGGGGTCTTGATGAATGGAATTGCACAATTATAACTATCTTTTATAATACGTGGTATATCAAAAAAATGCCTTTATTTTAGGGCTAGATGGCTTACAGATCCTTATAAATTGGGTAGTGAGTGGTGAATCACGCAAAAACTTTAAGTAGCTATTAAGCATTACAGAACGCGGCGAGAGATTGTAACGAATTGTGATGGTGCTGGATATGATACCTTTTAGCTTGGGCACTCATATCATCGCTTCGGCATCGCCGTCGTTGCAGTTTTTGCTGCTAAAAAGGTAAAGGAGGATAAAGAACGTGTCTGACAAGATAGACCTATATAGCGACCGCGGAGTTCTTTTGAAGAGCGACGTCGAGCTGAGTGCCGTCAGCCCTCTCAAGAACGCGGCCATGCAGAGACTCATTTCTCTTACAAAGCGAACCGTAGCCGTCAACCTGGCCGGCATCGAAGGCGCTCTTAAGACCGGAAAGGTCGCAGGAGGCCGCAGGCAAATCAAGGGACGCGAGCTCAACTATGATGTTGTTGCCAACGCTGGCGTTCTTGCTGATAAGATCAAGTCGCTGATACAGGTTGCCCCCGGCGACGACACCAATGTTCAGGTGCTCGGCGGCGGCAAGCAGCTGCTCGTTCAGATCCCCACAGCGAGGATGAATGCAGCATCCGAGTTCGTGGTCGGATTGACCGCAGCTGCCGCAGCATCAACTGAGGCACTTATCCAGACGTTCAAGGCTGGCATGGTTGAGGCCCCCATGGTCCACGCCGCTGTCTGGGGCGAGTACCCGCAGACAGTAGGCATGTCCGGCGGAAACGTCGCATCTGTTCTCAACATCCCCCAGAACGATGAAGGTCTGGGCTTTGCTCTTAGGAACGTCATGGCCAACCACCTTGCCGTCATCACCAAGAGGAACGCCATGAACGCCGCAGCTCTCGCATCCATTTACGAGCAGATCGGCGAGATGGAAATGGGCAATTCCATGGGCATATTCGAGCGCCACCAGCTCCTGGGCATGGCATACCAGGGTCTGAACGCCAACAACATGGTCTACGAGACCGTCAAGGCTAACGGCAAGACCGGAACCATCGGCACAGTTGTGCAGAGCATCGTAGGCAAGGCCCTTGAAGACAAGGTCATCAAGGCCGGCAAGAAGCTGCCCTCTGGCTATGTACTCTACGAGGCCAATGATGTATCCAAGTGGAACGCCTACACCGCTGCCGGCGTACTGGCTGCCACCATGGTCAACTGCGGCTCCCTGAGGGGCGCCCAGGCTGTGTCCTCGACACTGCTGTACTTCAACGATATCCTTGAGAAGGAAACCGCTCTGCCCGGATGCGACTTCGGCAGGGTAATGGGAACTGCTGTCGGATTCTCGTTCTTCAGCCACTCTATCTACGGCGGCGGCGGCCCCGGTGTATTCAACGGCAACCACGTGGTAACCAGGCACTCCAGAGGATTTGCCATACCCTGCGTGGCTGCAGCAGTAGCACTGGATGCCGGTACCCAGATGTTCACACCTGAGATGACATCTGGACTGGTCGGTGCCATATACGGCGAGATCAAGGAATTCCGTGAGCCGATCGTATCGGTTGCGGAGGCTGTGTAAAGGCGGAAGAAATGGTCACAGAATCAGACACGGAATCGATACAGGTAGAAATAGTCCCTAGCAGGTTTCTTATGCCGGCATCGGCTCAAAGGCTGCTAAACGAGATCTATGGGAATGGTGGCCTTATCAGGATAATGATCCATGGCCCCAATCTTCCTAGAAGCGTGCCCTATGGCCCCGGCAGGGGTGCCCCTATCGAGGAGAATAGAGACCTTCTTATCGAGGTGGGCGGGCAGGCATTTGAGCTATGCGTCAAAGTTGGGAGGATCAGGCTCGAACTGGAGAGCGCAAAATACTTCGACGGGCTGAAAGCGGCGTGTGAGCGAGCGCTGCCCATATCCTTCCAGATCAGGCGTGGCAAGTTCTTCCACACCCGGCAAACCATAACGGACTATGCCAAGTTTGGCAAGGTGGAGGACACACGCATCCTGGGACTGATCGATCCAAGGGCCAAGAAAGATCGGATGGCCATATTGTCTGAAGAAAAAGTGACTATTCACGATGAGGAGAGATAAAATATGGCATACAAACCACAATTCTATCCCGGAAGCACCTCTGTTGGCATCAACAGAAGGAAGCACATGTCCGGCAACCTCGAGAAGCTCAGAGATATTCCTGAGGCAGATGTCACGGCGATCATGGGCCACAGGGCACCCGGCGCCGATTACTCAAGCACTCACCCACCCCTCAAAGAGATGGGCGAGCCCGACTGCCCAGTAAGGCAGATCGTTGCACCCACCGCTGGTGCAGCCGCTGGTGACCGTGTAAGGTACTCCCAGTGGACCGATTCTATGTATTTCGCCCCCTCTACTCCATACTGGAGATCATATTGGGGAGCCATCAACTGTAAGGGCTGCGACCCAGGCACCCTGTCCGGCAGACAGATCATCGAGGCCAGGGAGAGGGATATCGAGGCCTACACCAAGACTCAGTACGATAGCGAGATGACCGATGTCGCACTCTGTTCCATGAGGGGCTGCACTGTGCACGGCCACTCATTGAGGCTGGAAGAGAACGGCATGCAGTTCGATATGCTGGCCAGGACCGAGATGGGCAAGGACGGAAACGTCTATGCAGTCAAGGATCAGGTCGGTATTCCCTTGGATAAGAAGGTCAACCTGGGCAAGCCCATGACCGAGGCCGAGGCCAAGAAGAGAACCACTATCTTCAGGGCAGACGGCGTTCCCATGTGCGGAGCAGTCGGTGCCAGGAAGTACGACGAGGCAGTCGAAGCTCTGCACCATATGTGGGAGCTGCGCAGCAAGTGGGGATTCAGGCCGGAGTAAATGGGGTGATACAAATGGCAGTTAAACACACCAAAAAACTATTCATTAAGGCTCTTAACAAGAAGTTCGGAAAGGATTTCGACCTCGCAGGCCAGAAGGTAGAGTATAAGAGACTTGGCATCGAGCAGAACGCCCGTAAGAGAGAGTTCATGGAGTACGCTAAGAAGGTCGAGGGCAAGCGCGGCATGACCGGCTACAACCCCTACGTCCACGCTGGCGGCATCCCCATGGGACAGAGGCAGCTCGTACCTTACAAGCTTTCCGGAACTGAGTATGTTGTAGAGGGCGACGATCTGCACTTCGTCAACAATCCAGCCATTCAGCAGATGTGGGATGATGTCAGGAGGACCATTGTAGTAGGTCTGGACATGGCCCACGAGGTTCTGCAGAAGAGGCTCGGCAAGGAAGTCACACCCGAGACCATCAACAACTACCTCGAGATCCTCAACCACGCCATGCCCGGCGCAGCCGTGGTTCAGGAGCACATGGTAGAGACTCACCCCGGCCTCGTAGATGACTGCAACGTTCGCGTTTTCACCGGCGACGATGCCCTGGCAGACGAAATTGATGACCAGTACCTGATCGACATCAACAAGATGTTCCCAGCCGAGCAGGCCGAGGCCCTCAAGGCCGCTATCGGCAAGACTAGCTGGCAGGCCATCCATGTTCCAACTATCGTCGTCAGGTCCTGCGACGGCGGCACCACCTCCAGGTGGAGCGCCATGCAGCTATGTATGACCTTCATCGACGCCTACAACATGTGCGCCGGTGAGGCCGCTGTGGCTGATCTGGCCTACGCCGCCAAGCACGCTGCAGTTCTGCAGATGTCCGAGATGCTGCCCGCAAGGCGCGCACGCGGACCCAACAACCCCGGCGGTCTGTCCTTCGGCTTCCTGGCCGATATGGTCCAGACTTCCCGTGTGGCCGCAGCCGATCCAGTGAAGGTATCCCTGAACGTAGTCGCCGCAGGCGCTGCGCTCTACGACCAGATCTGGCTGGGCAGCTACATGTCCGGTGGTGTCGGATTCACCCAGTACGCCACTGCAGCCTACACCAACGATATCCTGGACGACTTCTGCTACTACGGCGTCGACTTTGCCGCCGATAAGTTCGGAGGATTCGCCAAGGCACCCAAGACCCTGGATCTTGCCAAGGAGCTGGCCACTGAGGTCAACGCCTACGGCATGGAGCAGTACGAGTTGTTCCCGACAGTTCTCGAGGATCACTTCGGTGGATCCCAGAGAGCATCCGTTCTGGCAGCCGCATCCGCTATCACCTCCGCCATCGCCTCTGGCCACAGCCAGGTAGGCCTTGCCGGCTGGTACCTGTCTATGCTCCTGCACAAGGAAGGCTGGGGACGCCTGGGCTTCTTCGGCTACGACCTGCAGGATCAATGCGGTCCAACCAACGTATTCTCCTACCAGTCCGACGAGGGCGCACCACTCGAGCTGAGGGGAGCTAACTACCCCAACTACGCAATGAACGTAGGTCACCAGGGCGAGTACGCAGGCATCTCCAGCGCCGCACACGCCGGCCGCATGGATGCTTTCGCATGCAACCCATTGATCAAGGTAACCTTCGCCAACCCCGGCATGGTATTCGACTGGGCTGATATCCGCGCTTGCTTCGGCAAGGGTGGCGCCCGCGAGTTCCGTGCTGCAGGCGAAAGATCCCTGGTCATGCCCGCAGTGTAGGCCAAAAGCCTACAACTTTTTTCCTTTTTTTGCCTGTTTTTTCGATATTTCTATTGCCTAGCGCTCGTAGCCTAATCCTAATTGAAAAATCGGGAGCCGAGTAGCCCCCATGATTTTGGATTGCAGATTTAGTACACCATTGCAGTCCGCTCACTCGAAGGCAACTGCGGCTTGTCATCAGCTCAGGGTCATGATGCCCTCGCCGTAGGCCACATTGTGTTTGAGGCTGATATCGGGGTTGTCGGATAGCGCCCAGATTATGGATATCGCCTGGCCGGGCGAGAAAGCCTTGTCGGACCTGTCTCCTGTGTCCAGCTTTCTCTTCAGTTCGATGACAGTGCGACCGGCTCCTTTGCTGCCGCCAAATTCCAGGATGTCGTTTGTGCCTCCCAGCAATGTATCATCGACGTGCGGGCCGTAGTTGCCGGTGCAATACTCATCTCGTACTGTCGCTTTGCTTCCATTTACCGAAGCCAGGATTATGTCTGCGTTCTTCATCCACTCCAGGGGCTCAAAGCCAATGGCCAGCCATCCTTCTGTGCTGCCGTTCAGGGCCAGATAGAGATATTCCTGATCGTTCTTCCAGGAGACCTCCATATCCCCACCGCTGTACCCATGCCTGGTAGGGCTTTGCAGGAGCATGCTGCGAGAGTATTCGCTCGCTCCAACTATTCCATCAGCTTTCCACACCTCTGTGGCCGCCTTCTCCGCCACGACCGGAGCTTCTTTAGGCTGAATGCAGCCGGAGGAAAAGAGCAGCAGACCTAACAATAAAGCAACAAGAATTTGCTTCATACTGGTTATGTTGGTCTGCTGAATATATCAGATTATCTAATTAAATCTCAATTCGAGGCCAGCTTTCGCACCAGCGGCATGATGGCCGGCCTGGTGCCGCCCTTAGCAGGCGTAGTCTGCTTGTCTGAAAGGCCCATCTCCAGGCCCAGGGATCCCATCATCTCCTGGTTGAAGCGATCCGCAATCTCATCGAAGATCCTCTGATAGGCTTTGCAATGGGGATCGACGCCCTTTATCTCGCCGTTGGTGGGCGCTATGGCGTTGTAGGGGCAGCCTCCCCGGCAGTAGCGAATGTGCTTGCAGCCTTTACATTCTTTGTCTACATACTCCTTAAAGGCGCGCATGCGTACTCCCGCAGGCGACTGTGCCAGATCCTTCTGGCTGGGACGATCGCGGACGTTGCCCATGACGTACTCCGGCATTCCTACGAAGCGATAGCAGGGATAGATGCTGCCGTCCGGGCCCACGGCAAAGGTATTCTCCATGCAGTCTACAAATGTGCATACTGTTCCCCGTCCGGTAAAGACACATCGGGCGTAGTCGTTGATGTTTCGCACCTCTATCCTGCTCATGTTTTCCAGATACTTGTCCAGCAAATAGACAAGAAGCTCTCCGTACTTTTCCGGAGACAGCGCCCATTTGTCCGGCTCGTCGCTTCGTAGAGACGGGAGTGCCGGATGCAGCTTGAGGGTAAGATTATTTTCCAGGAAGAAATTGAAGATATCTTCTTTGAACTCCTCGGAGTAGGAGGTAAATGTGCATATGAACTGCACCTGCAAGCCATGCTCTTTGGCCAGTTCATATCCTCGCATGGTCTTCTCGTAGTAGCCCTCTGATCTTTGCAGGTCATTAAGCTCCTGGGGCCCGTCCAGGCTGGAACCGATAGGGATGCTATACTGCGCCAGGACATCGGCCAGCTCGGGAGTCAGCTTCCATAGGTTGGTCTGCAGAGCAAAGTTGGGCTCTAAATGCTGGAGCTCGTCGGTGAGCAGAGGAAGGGCCTGCCGGTAGAAATCGGCCCCTGCCAGGAGGGGTTCCCCCCCATGAAATGTGAAGGTGACGGGATCGATGCGAAAGTCCTTGAGCCAGGCCACGGTCTCCTTAACTGTTTCTATGCTCATTATGGGTGAGCCCACCTCCGAGCTCCAGCAGTAGGCGCATTTGGATGGACAGCCCAGGGTGGGGATGATCATGACGTGAAAAGGCCTCTTTTGTTTCAACTTTTGTCTCATCATGTTCATTTCCAATGCGTATGCAATCTTATATTTGTTCCCTCTTCTTTGGTTATCCTCTCCGCACCCACCCGGGCGCGCCGCAGGGGGGGCAGATCTTTCCATAATGCCATCTTATCGCCCCGTATGACCAGGGCACCATCGATCCCCGGCTGATCGATTGCCAGGAAGCACTCCTGCAAAGGCCCCTCTGCCGTTACGGCATTTCCCAGAGCCGTGGCCGCCGCGTCTGCCAGAGCTACATCCTGCGATATCACCACTGCCGCATCGGCACAGCCAAAAGAGATGGAAGGCCCCACGGTGCCCGAGCTGGTGCAGATGCCAAGAGGCTTGTCCCGCGCGGCCAGCTGGAAGGCCAGGTTGCGGATGGGCGAGCTGCCTGCATATATTCCTATTACTATGGGCTGATCATTTAAAATGCAGATATCGCCGCCGTTATCCACTACGGCATAGGTCGCTCCTTCATCTATCATGGCCTGCAAGGCATTTCCGGCAATGGCGCCAGCTACTGCCGCCAT
>Ga0172381_10006706_pt1 | contig 11502 bp, 7 predicted proteins | sample Leawel6488metaG_FD_119754 | JGI IMG/M metagenome (GOLD analysis project Ga0172381, IMG submission 119754) | Leachate microbial communities from a municipal landfill in Southern Ontario, Canada - Leachate well 64-88 metaG | ecosystem: Engineered > Solid waste > Landfill > Unclassified | place... | reverse complement strand
TTACCTCTTGGAGCGCGTGGATTAAGCCAGATACGCTTGGCTCAAACATAGCTTTGTTTTCTCGCTGGCCAGGTGGTAGCAGTCGAGGTCAAATGCTTACAATGATTAGCACTTTGGGAAATATACAGGTTGATATGCCTTATGTCGCAGGAAGTGTTGTAACCGCACCAAATGGCACAATCACAACCGGGGGCTGGCAACTTGTTACGATTACGCGCACTAGCGGCGGGTTGTGGACAATTTATAAAAACGGCTCTTATGTAAATAGCCACACTAATACATCCTCTCCACAGTTTTCGGGGTCATTGTGCTTCGGTGCGAGTGCGTGCAATGCTGGTTTCTTTGATACGGCAATGGATGAAATGCGCGTCGGAGCCGGAGTCGCATGGTCTCAAGCTTGGGTAACGACAGAATACAATACTCAGAATTCACCGGCAACATTTTATTCATTATCCGATGAAGAAAGCCCCGACAATATTATCTCCGGTACTGTAACTTCCGGTGGCTCACCTGTAGCGGGGGTTCTGGTCACCGTCACAAAAGATGCGACTAGCAGGGCCAGTTTCACCAAAGCAGATGGCAGCTACTCCATTTCTGGTTGTGCTGACGGAAATTGGACGGTTACGCCTTCATCTGAAAGTTATACTTTTAATCCTGTAAATAGAAGCGCTGTTGTAAGTGGCGCTCCGGTTGGTAGCCAAGATTTTGCTGGGACCTTTATTCCGCCAGACTTTTTGGCTGGCTGGATGTACCGATCTATTATTACAATAGATCATTCAAAGGTTGGTAGTGGCGGTGTAACGGATTTTCCGGTTCTTCTGACAGAGGCAAATGTTCCGGCAGAGTTTTGGAGCCAAGTTGCTTCAGACGGTAAAGATGTTCGAGTTACTAGTGTGAACGGAACCACGGTTTTGAAAAATGAAATTGTTAGCATTGATACTACAGGCCACACAATGGAAGTTTGGTTTAAGGCGCCATCTTTAAGCGATACAGCAGATTCACAATTTTATCTTTATTGGGGCAATTCTTCAGCCACGATGCCATCTGCTGCTGATCAGCAGGCGGTATGGAGCAATGGGTATTCCGGTGTCTGGCATCTGGGAGAAAGTTCCGGTAATGCTCTTGACTCAACAAGCAATGCAATCGCGGGCTCTGTCCTATCGGGGGTAACCCAAGGTAGCACAGGTAAAATCGGCAAGGATTATGCGTTTAATGGTTCGGGATACGTTAACCTTGGTAATCCAAGCACCCTTCCAAACGGAACCTCAGCAAAAACAATGTGCGCCTGGGGCAAAACTACGACTACGGCGTTGGCTTATCGTTGGATTGCAGCTTATGGTAGTGCCTCTACCGGCGATTCCCTTTTTGTCGGTATGTATGGTACTACTTTATATGGCGGCGGTTTTGGAGATGGTTTAAGCTCCAGCAATTATTGGTCGGTGGGGAATTGGGGATATTCTTGTATAACCTACAATGGTAGCCAGGCGGCTTTGTACGGAAACGGTACTGCTCTTGTATCACCAACGAATAAATCATGGAGTTTGACTAGAAGCGTAGCATATTTCGGACGACAGACTAACAATGCAGAATATTGGAACGGAGATGTAGATGAAATTAAAATTTCATCAGTTGCCCGTTCTGCGCCATGGATTTCAACGGAATACAATAATCAGAATGCTCCTGGCAGCTTCTACTCCGCATCAGCAGAGGAAGCTAATAAACCAAATGCTCCTATCGATGTGGCAATTTCGGGACTTGATTCAACCTACTTTGATGTTACTTGGACCGATAATTCAAGCGATGAAACTGGTTTTAAGGTTTATATTTCTACAACACCAAATGCTGATTGTTCACTGGCGACCTATCCGGGAACTCCCGATTATACAACCGCTGCTGACGTAGAAACTCAGCACGTGACCGGCAAATCAATCAATAGTCAGTATTGCGCAAAACTTTTGGCCTATAATGGCAACGGTGATTCCGACCCGGCCTATGCCGCAGCGGCAAAATATACGCTCGCTAACCAGCCAAGTGCTCCGACAGTAGAGGGTGAGTATAGCGAAGGCGATGGCTATTACACCCTTCTGCATAATAATGCTAACAATAATCCAGAAGGAACTCTTTACTGGGTCCAATATTCAACAAACGGTGTGGATTACTCAGATCCCGCCGGCATGTCATGGAGCGACCTTACGCCCTATTACAAGAGGAGTGCTTCAGCAAACACTCAATACTGGTTTAAGGTCAAAGCCAAGAACGGCGACAACACTGAAACGACCTATTCTACCGCTGGTGCTGATGTAACCCCGCCTGCCGCGCCAACCGGTTTGAATACCTCTAATATCTGTGCAACAACCGCCTCAACTTCTTGGGTTGCATCAACCGGAGCAGATAAATACACATTTTCTTATGGTACGGATGTCGATGCCACGAATCTCGGGACGACAGCAGACATTGTCGATACTTCACATAATTTATCAAGTTTAGATGATGGTGAAACCTATTATTGGAAGGTTTCAGCTACATCGGACGCCAACGGCACGGGTGCTTATTCCGTAATCGATGATTTTACGACTAGCGCTTGCGAAGCACCGATTGCGCCGAGCGATTTCAACGGTACTCCTGCGTCAGCCACACAGATTAACTGGACCTGGAGCAATACGGCAGGAGAAACTGGTTGGAAAGTGCAAGATACGGATCATACGACACTGGTAACCCTGCCAGCCGATACTTTAAGCTGGAACGAAACACCGCTTTCGGTTAACACCGCCTACACCCGTCATGTTAATGTTTATAACGATTACGGCGCCAATGATTCTAACCAAAAAACCGTTTATACCCTCGCCAATGTCCCTTCTGCACCGACTCTTTCAGCCGTTGCCTCAGGCATTAAAATCGTCGTTAATAAGAACTTAAACCCGGAGGCAAATACCCGCTATGCTATTTATAATCAAACCGAAAGCAAATACGTCAAGCACGCTGACGGAACTCTGCAGGCCGATCCCGACTGGCAGCTCTACGCCGATTGGGGTGGTGCCAGCGGGTTTATAAATACCGGTCTTTTGCCTAACATTACCAATTCATATCAGGTTAAAGCCGAGAATGGTGATGATACCGCAACAGCTTTTTCAGACGCATCATCGGCTTATAACCTTGCCAACGTGCCTTCGGTGCCAACAGTTAGTGCTACTTCAACCAGCTCTCTAACGGTTATCGTTAACCAGAATTCCAACCCCGCTGGCACCAATTTTGCTATCCGTGAAACAGCAACGGGCAAATATGTTCAAGCCGACGGAACACTTGGTGCTTTGGCTGTCTGGCAGGATTACACTACTTGGGGTGGGGCGGCGGGCATTGCTGTAACAGGATTATCTCCCAATGATCAATCCACGTTTGAGGTTAAGGCGCAAAACGGTGATGATGTCGAAACGGACATGTCAGGTACCGCTTCAAAATACACTTTGGCCAACGTTCCATCCGCGCCAACCGTTTCAACTGTTTCGGCGAGTGCAATTAACGTAAAAATCAATCAAAACTCCAACCCCGCCGACACACGTTATGCGGTCTATAATCAAACCGCCAATAAATATGTCAAAGGTTCCGACGGAACTCTCCAAAATGATGCCGATTGGCAAACATATGCCACTTGGGGCGGGGCTTCGGGTATTAATAATGTTGGTTTGGACGCTGGCACCACTTATGTTTATCAGGTGAAGGCCGAAAACGGCGATGATGTCACGACCGAATTTTCGGACGCTGCCTCAACCAATACAAGTTATCCGACCGTAGGATTCGCTGCATCTACCGATTCAGCATCTATCTCACACGCTTCAAATACCGTTGCAATCAATCTCTCTGGTGTCTCGGGAACAGACGCTTCGGTTGATTATGCCGCCACCGGTGGTACTGCTGTCTCGGGCGCTGATTACACTTTCGTCGACGGCACGGCTAATATTTCTCATGGTCAGACAGGGGTCAATGTCAATTTAACATTAATTAACGATCACCTCGTTGGGGCAAACAAAACCATTGTTTTCACTCTTTCAAATCCGGTTAATACCACGCTTGGGGCGACTGACACTCTGACTTTCACAATTATTAATGATAATCCGTCACCATCGGGATCATTCACAATAAATGGCGGTGCCACTAAAACAAACAACCGCACCCTGGCCTTGGCGTTAACCTACAGCTTGGCGACCCAAGTTAAAATTTCCACCGACCCTGCCTTCGGTGGTGCGGCCTACGAAGCCGTTGCCGCTTCAAAAAGCTACACTCTACCTGATGCCGACGCCGCTTACACCGTTTACATCAAGTATAAAGACCAATATGGCAATGAATCGGGGAGTTATTCGCATTCAATAACCCTCGACCGTGTTGCGCCATCAGTCCCTGCTAACCTTGCGGCTCAAGGGGGAAACAGAACCATCTCACTTTCATGGACCAATCCGCTGGAAGCCGATTTCACTTATGTAAGAGTTTATCGAGGACTCGCGGCAGGATTTGATATCGCTTCAGCCGATAAAACTTTCGACGTCTATAAACCGGGGGCAACCTACGTCGACAGCGAGGTGATCAATAATAAGGAATACTATTATAAAGTGACTGCTTTTGATGATATCGGCAACGAAAGCGCCGCTTCAGCTGAGGTTAATGCCCGCGCCGACTCCGACAATCCGACTACGCCCGGCAAACCTTCGATATCGCAACCAACCAAAGAATATAACGGTAAAACTTATACAACCGAAAAGAGTATTGATTTTAGCTGGACTGCTTCGACAGACGCCAACTCCGGACTCGAGGGTTATTATCTGACAATCGCGACAACTTCTGGCGGAAACGATGTCTTAAACTCGCAACAAATTGCCCCGAACCAGACATCCTACCACTATGATTTTGCTTCCGACGGTATCTACTTCGTCAGAGTTTACGCCAAAGACAACAGAGGCAACAGCTCGGCTTCATCTGATGAATATATTCTCTACATTGATAACACCGCTCCAACCAGTCCGGATTCGGTCTTGATGTATGATGCCTCAGATCGCTCAAACAACATTTATGCCGTCGCTTTATCATGGAAGAGTTCCACTGATGACGTCTCCGGCCTCAAGGGCTACATCATCTCCCGCGACGGTACAACCATAAACCCCAACTCCGATGGCATCACCGATCAGGTTGTCACCGACGAGGCCACCGGTAATTCCTATTACTTTGATATCCTCTCGGCCGATGCCAAGGCCTCCTATACGGTCAAGGCAGTTGATAACGGCGGCAATGAAACAGACAGCGTTGACGCAACCTTAGCCGGAACCGAAATGGCCAAGACAACCGGCCAGAAAGAGGGCTCCACCGAAATCACCCTTCCTTCTTCCGTCATCGGCGAAGGCAAACTTGATATTACCGACGTCAAGGTAACCGCCTCTGGTGTGGTTGGGGACAAGACCCAAGCCAAGGTCACCTGGTCAACCGGAGTACCTTCTACCTCGCAGGTCCAGTACGGCACCTCAACCGCCTATGACCTCAAGACAGAAGCAGATACGGGCCTGAACTCTTCCCACACAGTTATCTTATCTGACCTTTCCCCCTCGGCAACTTATCACTTCAAGGTCACATCCAAAGACAAGAACGGCAATGAGATCTCATCGTCAGACCAAAGCTTCCAGACCGGCGCTCCGACAAAGTCCAAATCAATCCTTGACATCATCGCCCAGAACGTCTCAGATGCGCTTCTTCGCATGTGGAATTCCGTCTCGGGCTTCTTTACCAGTAGCCATGCTCAAGCTGCCGATTCAGCCGAGATCAAGACCTTGTCCGTGATTGATATCTCAACCGACACCCAGCCCGGTTATGCCATCTTCTGGCCGCTGGGCCGTGGGACCGTTTCGATCGAAAGATCGGGCAGCGGGACTATCGGCTCAACCGATAGAAACTACTTCGTTGATCTCTCGGTCACAGAGAAAGGCGATTACACTTATACCGTCGCCGGCATGAGTGCCGCTGCTACGGATGAGCTATCCGGCAGGTCAACTATTTCCGATATCAAGATCACATCTGGAGCCGTCAGCAGCAACGAAGCCAGCGTGATTGTCTCATTCAAAACTGATAAACTAGCTATAGCACAGGTTTCCTATGGCGAGGGCAGCCCATCTTCCCAAACAGATAAAGAGGCCGGACTCAATCAATCCCACACCATCCTAATTGAGAAGCTCAAACCCGCTACCACTTACAGCTTTGAGCTTCATGCCACCGACAAGTCAGGGACGCAAACCACCTCTTCCTCGATGCAGGCCTACGCCACCCCCCACTCCCCGAGAGACCTAACCTTGTTTGAAGTCATCCTCCAGGCCTTGCAAGATGCTTTCAAAGGATTTGATAAGTTTATGAAAAAATGAGAGAAACATTCATAAAAATTGGAGCATACCTACTTCTAATTGCTGGAATAGTTGTTGCTCTTGTTTTTGTTGGCTTGTCGATTTATGTTTTTGTTTTCTACCCTGATGCGGAGGCGCAAAAAAGGGCTTTGATTGGATCTGGAGCGCTGATTGTCGGCGCTTTTTTTGCAATCGTCAGCATCGCAATTTTCGAAGCGTTAATTGAACTGACCAGGATTGAAGAAAAAGTCGATCCGGAAGGAGACGAAGAGGGCGACAATGGTTGAACCAATAATCCGGGTCGAGAAGCTCGGGAAAAGTTTTTCTGTTGGCAGAAACTCGATTGTTGCTCTAAAGAGCGTCGACTTAAACATCTTTGCGGGTGAGTTTGTCGTAATTTACGGTCCATCAGGATGTGGTAAGACAACGCTTTTGAGTTTACTCGCGGGTTTGGAGCGGCCAACTCGCGGTGAAATTGTGGTTGCCGAACAAAATATCAACGCTCTTCGGCCGTCAGCTTTAGCGAGATATCGCGGCACAAAGGTTGGCATGGTCTTTCAGCAGTTTAATCTGATTTCAACTCTCTCCGCCCGTGACAATGTTGCCATGCCACTGGTTTTGCGTGGCGTAAAAGGTACGGTGGCGAGAAAAAGCGCAATGCAGGTTTTAAATATTCTTGAAATGGGGGATAGAGCGCGACACAAACCGTCGCAGCTCTCTGGCGGACAACAGCAGAGGGTAGCTATCGCCCGAGCATTAGTTTCAAGCCCTGACATTATCCTTGTAGATGAGCCAACGGGCAACTTAGATGTCCCGACCGGTAAGGAAATCCTCGAGCTTTTGCGCGGAATAAACAGTCGACTTAAGAGAACGGTTATCCTGGTCACTCATAATCCTGACTTTGTAAGTTATGGCGACAGAGTTCTTTACATGGAGGATGGTCGTATTACCAAGGAACAAAAGGGCTCCAAATCAAAAGCGGCTGAAGTTGACGATGAAAAGGAAGAAAAAACCTGTGGCAGTGGGCGAATGAGCGTATGGGAAACGGTCCGCATGTCAAGAATCCATTTTTTGTCCAAAGGGTTGAGAACATTTTTGACAACACTTGGAGTTGCTCTTGGGGTCGCCTCAATTATCGCATTGGTCTCTTTGGGGATTGGATTACAGGAGATCACCAAAAATCAGCTCGCCTCTTTAAATATGCTTGTTTCAATCGGTGTTAGCGCCAATCGCGACTCTACAAATCAGATTGACGATGGCGCTGTTAGTAAAATTACAAAAACCAAAAATGTTGTTATGGTTAGCCCGGGATTATCTACAGCATCAAAAATGACAATCGGTAATTCAACGGGGCAGGTGGTGCTTCAGGGTATCAAACCGGAAGCGCTTGAATTCGAAGGTGTAACTTTGGAAGCAGGCGATGCTTATTCCAACAACTCTGGCATTGTAATATCGCGAGGTGCAGCCAAAAATTTCAACACAAAAGATCCAGATTCTTTAGTTGGAGAAGAGGTAACGCTGGACCTTGTCAGCTTACCGAACGGATCTAATGACTTAACTAAAGCAAAGACAGCGAGTTTAGAAGCGAAAATTACAGGGGTTTCCTCCGACGACTCTGTCTCCTCGGCCTTTATCTCCCTTGACGTATTAAAAAGGGCGCTTTCCGCCGATTCTTATAGCTCGCTTAAAGTCGAAGTGAATGACCGAAAAAATGTCGAAGCGGTTCAAAGCGAAATCGAGAATATGGGGTTCGTCACTAGCTCTGTTGTCGATCTCATTCAGAGGGTTGATAAAGTTTTCTTAATCACACAAGTTGCTCTCGGGATAATTGGCAGCGTCGCGCTTCTGGTTGCCTTGATTGGTATCGTTAATATTATGACGGTTGCTCTTTTGGAGCGCACTCACGAAGTAGGGGTTTTGAAGGCCGTTGGTGCGACCGATGCAGATATAAGAAGAATTTTTCTCTATGAAGTGGCTTTTTATGGCCTTATTGGGGCGGTTCTAGGTACTCTATTGGCGATTGTTTTTGGTGAAAGCGTAAACTCGATCATCTGTTATCTCATGAAGGCCAGCGCGATTTCTGGATCAATCCGACTTTTTGAAACACCGCTTTCATTTGCTCTTGAAATGATTGTTCTAACCGTTTTGGTTTCGCTTTTAGGCGGTTGGTATCCTTCAAAGAGAGCATCGCGGCTCTCTCCGGCCGAGGCATTGCGCTACGAGTAACTGTAGGCGCCTCAGGGCTTATTTTAAAGCGATTTTGACCAGGTGTTCTATTAGATCTTCAAACTCAAATCCGGCGGTGTGAGCGGCTTTTGGCAATAAGCTTTCTGATGTCAAACCGGGGATTGGATTTAGTTCTAAAACTTGAGGTTTGCCGTTTTGAACCATGATATCAACGCGAGACATATGGCGCATGGCAAACGCGTTATGTGTTTTGATGGCAATATCTTGTAACTCTTCGGTTAGTTTTTTCTCAATTTGAGCGGGAACGATCTCTTCTGTGGTCCCGTCGTATTTTGCGTCAAAGTCGAAAAATTTCTTCTTCGGTTTAATTTCAATAACCGGCAGGGCCTTTGCTTGTCCCTTCTCGCCCTCCAAAACCCCAACGGTGAATTCTTGATTTCCCAGATATGGTTCAACGAGGGCCGAATAATATTTTTCGATGACAGATTTAACCGCAAATTTGTAATCAGCTTCGTTTTCGCAGATGAAAACCCCAATGCTCGAACCTTCTTTGATTGGCTTTACGACAACGGGGAATTTTATATTTAGTTTGTCCTCAATCGAGTAAATCACCTGAAATTCGCTCGTGGGGATTCCGGCTGAAGACATAACTATTTTGGAAAATCTTTTGTCCATTGCCAAAGCACACGATGCTGGCCCTGATCCGACGTATTTCACCTCTATTTCATCGAGCAATGCCTGGAGTCCGCCATCCTCGCCAAACCGCCCGTGCATGGCGATGAAAACGAGAGAGAAATGTCTTTTGATATCAGCCAGCGGGAAAGACGGGACGATATCGATTTTTGAAGCATCTTTTTCTAGAGCATCCAGCTCGGGGATTTGATGAAACTTCCCCGTTCCGACATCGAGAATATCCGTAGGATAGCCCTTTTTCTCAAGGGCAAGAGCTACCGCCTTACCAGAAAGAATCGAAACCTTACGTTCCGATGATCTTCCGCCCAAAGCGACTAAGATTCTTGGTTTTTTTGCGTCAAAACTCATTGGTTAAATTAGTACTTTAGGTTTGATTTGGTCTAAGTCAACGAATCGATCTGCCTCTTCGACTAATTTTGACGAAGCAGTTTTCTTAAACGCCATGATTTCAGCGCGACAACCAAGCGATTTAACGTGTTCAACGAGATCCTTGAAGTCACCATCACCTGAAACTAGAACAATAACATCAACCTTTGGTGCAATACGCATTACATCCATGGCAATGCCAACGTCCCAGTCGCCTTTTTTCGCTCCACCAAAGAATACCTGCAGGTCCTTGGCCTTTACTTCATATCCCTGTTTGGTTAAAGCTTCAAAAAAGGTTTCTTCTGGCTCTACGTCTGCTCTGATTACATAAGCGACTGCTCTGATCAGATGGCGACTTGAAACCGCTTGCTTCATGATTTCGCCAAAATTAACCTTTTTGTTGTAAAGGTTTTTTGCAGAATAGTACATATTCTGAACGTCTACAAATAGCGCAACTCTTTGAGATGGGTTAATAGCCATTTTTAAAAACTCCTTATAAATTTTTATGATTTCGACCTAGAGATCATTCTACCACAATTTTGCCTGAAATGGAAGGGTTGTCCTCGAGATGGAAGCCAAAATCACCACGTTTTGTGAAAACATATTTATAGCTTTGGGTCTTAAAAATTGGAGTCGAATATAAGTCGATCAATTGATCGTGCGCGGGATGTGGATCAGAGGCAACTGTATGAGGAGAAGAATCCAGGTTTTTAAAAGTAACGGTTTCGCCAATTGAAACAACGCTGTCCTTGGGAGAAAAACCATCCTCTGAAATTGTGATCTCATTCGTTTTTTCTGCCATCCGAGGAGTGCTGGTGACGTCTAATTTGCCAATCTGTGGCATATTGCACCCGGAAAAAATAAAAACTGCCAAAATCATTCCAAGGACCAGTTTAATCTTCATGGCAAAACCATAAATCATTACAATAAAATCGATTTTTCTTTCTTGAGCAGTCGTACTTTTTCCTCAATTCCTCGATTATAACCACCGATTTTCCCGTCTTGGCGAACGACGCGGTGGCAAGGGATCTTAGGATCATAATTACGGTTTAAGATATTGCCGACTGCGCGGTAGGCGCGCGGGCTACCGGCGATTTGAGCTACCTGCTTGTAAGTTAGAACATGGCCAGGTTTTATCCCGACTACGGCTTTGAGGACTTTATTGGAGAAATCCCGCTTTAAGCCAGGTCTTTTTTTATTCTTAACCCGTAAAATTTTATTCATAAGGCCCTCGGGCTACTATTTGGTTTCAATATAGCGCGTTTGGGGAAAGGAACAAGAGGGGAGGCGCCCTGACTAAACAGGGCGCCCTAGGGAGAGGAGGATGAATCGCAGCTGCGGTCGAGGACGTGGAGCCGGTAACCTACCTCTTCAGCTATCGCCTGGGCGATGTCTTCTGCGTCATAACGTGAGTGGTAGCCGGTGGCGGCTCGTGGATCGCGTGTCCAGACCCGTCCACTTGGAGATTCCCCGGCGAAAAAGCCACAAAGCGGATCAAAAACGACATAATTACCCTGCGGGAGTTGTTTGCACACCTGTTTCACCTCCTTGTCCGGTGGTCCTCTCTTGGCTTAATATAGGTCAGTCAAATAGGGAAGTAAAGCGGCTAAACCTCAAAACAACCCTAGCATTCTCGAAGGGGATGGTTATGAGATAGAACTATTTTGCGTTTTTGCCGTCTTTAAGGCGAATAATTTTTTTGCAGGTATTCGCCACTTCCATATTATGGGTAACGATAAGAAAGGTTTTATTTTGTTCCCGATTAAGTTTTTTCAAAATATCCATAATTTCAAGTGAGGTTTTGGAATCGAGCTCACCCGTTGGTTCGTCGGCTAAAATTAGGGCCGGATCATTCATTAAGGCGCGAGCGATGGCGACGCGCTGT
>Ga0172381_10006705_pt1 | contig 11502 bp, 5 predicted proteins | sample Leawel6488metaG_FD_119754 | JGI IMG/M metagenome (GOLD analysis project Ga0172381, IMG submission 119754) | Leachate microbial communities from a municipal landfill in Southern Ontario, Canada - Leachate well 64-88 metaG | ecosystem: Engineered > Solid waste > Landfill > Unclassified | place... | reverse complement strand
TTCATGGTCAGTGAGCAGATGGAATTTGAAAACCAAAAATTCTATCGTAGAAATGAAAGAAGACTGAAAATAAAGCAACGCAGTTTAAGCAAGAAAAAGAAAGGCTCTTGCAACCGTTTGAAGCAAAAACATCGAGTGGCAAGACAGTGTGAAAACACCACAAACCAACGAAGAGGTTTTCAAAGAAATTTGGTGTATATTTTGACACAGAAATTTAATGGATTTTGTTTTGAAGACTTGAACATTGAAGGAATGAAGAAATTCAATTCTGGTGTTTCCAAAACTGTTACTGGTGATTTCAGTTGGTATGAATTTATATCATTCCTTGAATGGAAATGCAAGGATAAAGGAAAACATTTTACTAAAATCAGTCGGTGGTTTCCATCAAGCAAGATGTGTTCTGAATGTGGCACAATCAAAGATGAATTGTTATTAAGCGAACGCACTTTCAAATGTGATTGTGGTTTTGAAATTGATAGAGACATCAATGCCACCAGAAACATATTCAAGGCTGGTATAGAACAATTTAAAGAAAATGGAATTAGAATATATAATAATACAGGAGAAAACCTACCAAATCCTACCATAGAGTATATGGAAAGTCACGCCTGTGGAGTTATGAGTGTAGGTTACGAACTCAGCCCAGGAACTGCACCTTTACAACAAGTAAAGGGATAGACACATTTACTTTGTATTGAAAAAATATTTTCTTACAAAAAATAAAAAAATAACACATTAACATGGCAAAGATTAGTTTAGACCTCAATCAATTTAAAGCGTCAGGCATCTACACATTGGAGTATGATGCAAGTCAAGTGATAACAATAGATACACAAACGATTAGATTGATAATAGGATTTAGCCGTAAAGGACCATTTAATGCACCTGTATATTTACCAAACAAGAAAACAGCAAAAAATGTGTTTGGTGATGTAGATACTTATCTTGAAAAACAAGGTTCGTTTTTCCACAGAATGATATACACAGCGTTAGATACAGGACCAGTTTACGGTTTGAATCTTTTACCTTTAAATAACAATGAAGACGTAGGTGACAAAGTACCTTACCAATCGTTTTCGTTATCAACAACAGAATTCAATGGAGAAAAAGTAGATAAATTGTATTCTTCATTTTATAATAAAGAACGTTTTTGGTTTCCAGACCAAGAATATTTCTTAGCAAATGTAAATTCACCAGGGTCGATTAACACTGGTAAATTATTTAACGTGGTAAACTTGGGACAAAAACCAGTTTCACTGTTAGTTAAAAAAGCAAAAACAAAAGAATTTAACCTTACAGCAGTTGAATGGTATGGTGCAGGAAATGTACCATCATACATTTATGAAGACGATTATTTGTCTGATTATTTCGTGCAGTTGATTGTGGTTGAGGGTAATTGGACAGAATATTCAAAATTAGCAATCGACCCTATATTTTCAGAATATTTTGATAAAAATGGTTTGAAAAAGGATAAATATGATGAATTTTTGAATGCACCAGAAGTAACTGTGATAAATTCAACAATTGGTAGTATTATTCCTGATTTTGTGGACAAACGTGAAGTTAATTATTCAATTGACACACTTGTTAATCAAAGTTTTGCTCGTACTGGTATTTTTATTGCTATTGATAGAATAGCATTGGAAGACTACGATGCATATAACAATGTATCAGATACAGATGAATATTCAGCTGTCGATATGATTGGTCATAACATTGCAAAAGCAACTGGTGATGACGCACGTGCGAATCCTGAAATTATGGATTTCTTATCATATAGAGCTGGATTAAATGAAAAATACCCATTTGATTTACAAGCAGATTACGTACAAAATGTATTTGATAATGTCAGTACAGCATTGTCTGGTGTTAATTGGTATTGGGAATCACAGCATTTGGGTGGTGAATATGGTTATTATTATAATACTATCGTCGTTAGCCGTCCAGAAACAGAAGATGAAAATAATGTATCTTTGATTGAATATTATAAATTGAGAAATTTATTAATAGTTGATCAATCGTTAATTCAATTGAATGATGTTAATTATGGTTTAGTTAGAAAGGTATATGAAGTTGAAGATAGTGGAACTAAATTAAAAATCGTAATTTCTAATAAGAATAAATTAAACGAGACAGAAACATGGGTTACTGATGGTTCAACTGGTTTACAAAAATTACAAATTACTGGTTACACCGAAGGTACTGGCACTGACACTTATGATACAATTTTCTTTGATGATGCTATTAATAGCGAAATGGTCACAGAAGATATTTTAGCTTCTATTGATGTGAATGATGATTTATTGTTTACTGATAGTGTTACAAACCAATCATACTATTTTAAAATTAATGCAACACCAGCAGTAGATGAAACGACAGATGTTTTATCTATACAAATTGATAAAACTTCCGCTGGATTAGATGGGTTTGTGCAGTCTTTAAAAGAACGATTGGCAGTAACTACATTATTAGCAGAATTTAGTCCAGCTACAGATAGTCTTATTTATTGTTATCCATATAACGAAAGTGTTTATACAGCTATTACTGGTGCAACCACCAAAACATTGTATAAATTACCATACGATACGACACCACCAAATACTACTGATTCCACACATACTGTAAAATTTTATGCAAAACCAGATAGACTTTTAAGAACACCATTAACTGGTAATTTTACAAGTGTTATAGCAAGTAAATATTCCAAATTATATAATTTTTGGGATTTAGGAATTATCACAGATGGACATACAATTAAAGTAAACGATGGTTCTGGTAAAGATTATACTAAATATTTGGAATTCGATAGAATTTCTGATTCTGATTCTGGTGTCGAGCAATTACAGATCAAATTCAGGGATAAATACGAACAAGAAACTGATGCGTATGGTGAATTATTACCAGGTAAATTTTTAAATTATACAGATGCTACTACACTGGGAACAGGTGCAACTTTTTACCCATTTACTGCTTTTGAATACTTTGCTTCTACTGATGATAACACACTTTCTATTATTACTAATTTAAGTGATTCAAAAACACCAGTCGATTATTATCCAACCACAATGAATACTTTAAAAACTGAATTTGCAGTTAGTATTGCTAATAAAGATAAAATCGAAGTTGGTGATTATATAGTAGGTTACAAATTAAAAACTGATGGTACAAAAGATTATAGATTAACAAAAGTACTTACAAAAATACGTAAATATGAATCAAGTATTACGAATTATGTGTATTATTATACTACAATTTTACCTGTTCATACTGCGGACAATAAGGTTATTAGAGTTAAAGATATTGAAGACTTTACTGCTAATTATCAAATGTTCCATTTGGATGGTTTCAAAATGACATCATGGCATTTACCATCAAAAGCTAATAAATTGGCACAAATGGTTAAAATATTAGGTGTTCTTGATGAAGCTAACACTAATTTAACAAAAATGTTGAAAGATAAAGATGTTATTCAGTTTAGATATATCGTCGATACATTTGATGGTTCAATTAACCCTAATACATATCCAAAAACATACATTACACAATTAGCGATGAAACGTCAAAAATGTTTGGCACTTATGAATGCTCCGTCGGTTCAAGAATTTATAAATTCAGTTGATCCTCGTTTTACAGAAGAGCCTTCAGCATCAGACCCTAAACCTATTTTTAACACGATGTATATTCCAGATGGTGGTAATTTGAGTTTAGGTCCAAGTTTCACATTTACATTACCTGATGAAGCAAATGGTTCAAAATATGCTGGTTATTTTTCACCAAATTTAATTTTGCGTGAGAATGGCAAGAACATTTCTGTTCCACCAGCTGCACATGTTTCCAATTTGTATATTCAGAAATTTATCAATGGTACACCTTTCCACATCGTGGCTGGTTCAAAACGTGGTGTAATTTCTGACCCTAAATTGGTCGGTGTAGAATATGATTATTTGATTGAGGATAGAGAATATATCGAGCCTTTCGGTATCAATCCTATCATCAAGAAAAAGAACATAGGGTATATGATATTTGGTAATCAGATGGCATATCAAAAAACTACATCAGCATTTAATAATTTACATGTTAGAGATTTACTTATTACTGTTGAGACTGGAATAGAGGACATTTTAACGAATTATTTATTTGAATTCAATGAAGACACTATTAGGTTGGAAATAAAAACACGTGTGGAACGATATTTAGAGCAAGTTCGTTCTGAAGGAGGTATTTATGATTACGCTGTAATTATGGATGAAACTAATAACACAAGTGAAGTTATTGATCAAAATTTTGGTATTCTTGATGTTGCATTAGAACCAGCACGTGGTATGCACAAATTTATTAATCGTATAACTGTAATGAAAACAGGCGGTATTGCTTCAGAAGGTTTTGCAGTTTAATATTTAATGCTTTTCAAGGGGGTAAATATTTACCCCCATTTTAAAAATCAGAGATTTCAAATCTCATTAATAATTGATAAAAATAATATAGATATTATGGGTAATAACGGTTTTCCGCATTACAAAAACAGCACAGCCAGCATGAAAAACTGGGAGCCGGTTTATCATAACACATTTAATGTTTTGATTACACCACCAGCAAATGTAGGCTTTGAATTTGTTTTAGAAGAAATTACAGACGTGACTGGATTGGAAACAGACCAAACTCCTGGTGCAGAAGTAAGTCAAATATACAAAGGTGCAACCAGACGTTTTGCTTCAAATTTACCAGGTGCTACAACGATTGATGTTAATTTAAATTTCAATGTGAATTTAAATGATTCAAACTCAATGTATGTGTACAAAAGTTTAAGATCTTGGTGTGATTTAGTCTGGGACCCACTAACAGGTGGTCGTGTTTTGAAAAAAGATTACGTCGGTGGTCCGATGGTAGTCAGTCTTTATAATAGAATCGGTGACGTAACACGTCAATGGATTATGCCAGTAATCTGGCCTACTACAAATTTACCAGCACAAGATTTAAGCTACGCAGATGGTACTACCATTTATGCACTAAGTATGACTTTTGCTGCTGATTATTGGGAAGATATTTCCAAATAACTAATTTTCATAATTAACAATTCAATAAAAATGGGTGGTGGTTTTCCACCCATTTTTTTATTGAATATATACCGTGTAATATAATTTTATTAAAAACTGTAAGGAATAATTAGATGGATATTTTCAAAGATGCAGCTGATGATTTAATCAGAGAGCAACTACAAGAAAAAGAAAGTGAAATGAAAGAAGCGAATGTGTGGAAAGCAGAAACCGCTGACACCAAACCAACGAATTTTGTAAAAATGCCTGATGTGGGTTGGAAAGTTTTACCAACTGGTAATTTACCATCAAAAGGACTTTTTTATCCAGCAGGGTTTGAGATTGAAATAAAACCAGCAACTGCAAAAGAAATTAGACATTTTTCATCAGTCGATGATAATGACCCTATCGATTTATATGATAAATTAAATTTTATTATTAAAAATGGAACACGTGTAAAAATACAAGGACGACCAGCAAGTTATAAAGATTTGTTAGATGTTGATAGATTTAGTGTGGTTTATGCTATTAGACAATTGACATTTAAAGAGTCACCAAATTTATCATCTGAAATGACTTGCCATGAGTGTGGTACTGTTAATGTGGTTAATATTACAAATGATAACTTTTTGAATTTTGAACTTGATGAACGTATTATGAAATATTATGATAGTGCAGAACAAGTTTTCAATTTTAAAATGTCAGATGATTTTGAATTTAAATTATATATGCCAAATATTGGTCTTTCTGAATTTGTATCAAATTATGTACAAACAAACGCAAGAAAAGGTAATTTTATAGATAAAGATTTCATAAATATGTCCACTTTTATTTGCCCATCGTATAAAAAATTGAACAATGCTTTATTTAAAAAAATAAGCATGGATACGTTAAATTGGACAGCAGAACAAATTAGGGTTGTGGTTGGTGTGATTGATATTATTAGAGAATCAATGGACGCAAATGTTACATTTGTATGTAAGAGTTGTGAGGAGGAGAACAAACAAGCATTCACCTTTCGCTCAAGTGCAAAAGAATTATTTCTTATCACCAGAGATGATATATTTAGCAAATTGTCCTAATTTTTATGAAATATTATTACAAAATATCAAAATGATAGATACAGAGGATTATCAATCTATGTTATTTGATAAAATGTATAATTTATTTCAATATGATTATATGGAATTGTTGAAAATTGAATATGTTTTTGCACGAAAATTGAACATTCCACCTGCACAATTAGATGAATTGGAATTTTTTAGAATCGAATTCTTGATTGAACAATACAATGATGAGCTGAAACGAGAACATGAAGCACGTGAGGCGGAAAAACAAGAACAGGAAAGGGAATCAAGGAAGCAAAAACAGAAATCAGAAATGAAATACAAACAGCCAAAAATACCAAATAAATATTAAAAATTACAAATTGCGATGCCATTTAATCATAGTTTATCATCAGAAAATCCAGAAGATAATGACGAATTATTAACGTTATTATCAGAACTTAATGATAATATTTCAAAAATGTCTTTGGGATTTACTGGTTTTTCTGTTGATATTATTAGTATGTTAAAACATACAACCAAAGCTAATAATAGTAAAAAACCAAATACCAAAACAAGCAAAACAAGCAAAACAAATGGTAACACTAATAATAGTGTAAATAATAAACAAGAAGAAACACCTTCAGATAATTATGATTTAATGGGTACGTTTGCCACGATTATAGACGTTGCATCATCACGTGGTGTCAAATTACCAAACATCAAAACCATTCTTAGTAGTAAAACTGGCACTAAAAAAATGACTAATATATTAAAACAATTGCAGTCTAAACCAGTATTGGATGATGGTGGTTCGAGTGAAAAAACTACATTTGGCGGTGTGGATTCTGTATTGAATTTGAATTTAAATTTTGGCGGTGATATACAAACATTCAATGATAATTTTGCTATGGCATTCAAGGTAATATCACCATTCATACAAACTATGGGAGTACTCGGTACAGCTATAAATGATAATAAAAATGCAATCACAAGTGTCAATGGTTTTTTAACTTCCACTTCTAAAATATTTGAGTTATTTTCTGATGATTATAATAATAAATATGATAATTTTGTATTGGCTGTTAATAAACCAGTGGGAAAATATTTTGAAAAATATATTGAACAATTTGGTGTCAATTTAAGTAAACAATTAAATAATAAAGCAATCGATGCTAATGTACAATCTATATCTAAAATGATTAATATATTTAAATCATTTTCAAAAGATTTACTCAAATCATACCCTTATTTTGTGGCTGGAATGAAGTTGCCTTATGCTATAAAACTTTCAAAATTTATATCAACTTTTGATTCTGGATTAAGTAAAGAAATAAATAATAAAACGATTGATAAAAATTTTAATACAGTATCTCAACTTACGAGTACATTAGATTCATTTGGTGGTGATTTGGTGAAAAATTACCCATATTTTTTAATAGCTATGAATTTACCTTATGCTTTTTTTATTGGTCAATTTGTAAATAAAATAAGCGAACAAATTAAAGTGTCGATGGATAATAAAAAAGTCGATGCAAGTTTGGGGAATGTTAGTAATTTTTTCGGTTTAATAGAAACAATTTCTACACAAATGTTAAAATCATACTTTAAATTATTAGCTATTAGTATTTTAAATCCAATCAAACCACTTATTAATATTTTAAAAGATATGCAAAAAGTTTCATCTTATATGGATAATGAAACTATTCTTAAAATGCCTGAATATGGTAGTAGTATCAAATCATATATGGATAGTATTTATATGGCATTTGATACTAAAAAAAGTGTAAATTTATTAATATCTACGTTGATTTTTAGTAAATTGGTAAATCCACTTAATGATGGTGTGGAGAAAATAATAGGAATGTTCAAGACTATTGATGATAATTTTCAAGGTAAACAATGGGAGTTGGATAGTAAAACAGGTATGTATATTGCTGTATCTGGATTTATTACTTCCTTAACGTTATTAGGTACTGCTATCGGTAATCTAAAACGTAACGTGAAAAATACAAAAAGTATATCTGGTTCGTTAAATTTATTTATTACTAATATTTCATTTATATTAAAACGTGTATCAAAGGAATCAATTTTATATAAAACTGGTTTATATACACTTACAAGTACATTGAAAGGGTTTGGTCATGCTATAATTATGGCAGGTGCTGCACTTTTATTTATACCAGCGGCTATGACTACTTTGCTTTTCATTCCAATAATGGCGAAAATTTTTAGTAAATTGGGTTCTGGTAAAAATTTGAAAACATATAAAATGTCTAAAATGTCAGTTGGTTGGATTGCAAAAGGTTTGATACAATTGAGTTTTGCATTTGTTATTATGAGTTTGGCTGCTAATTTTATAAAACCAAAAAATATGTTAGCTATGATATTCTTAACAGGAGTTGTAGTTGGTATGTTCGCATTGCTTGGTAGAGCAGGCAAGGAAATAAAAAGAGGTGCAAAATCCCTTTCTGCGGTCGCATTGAGTATGTTATTTTTTGGTGTTACTTTGCTTTTGTTTAATTTCATAATGACAAAAGTGGGTATTAAAAATGTTTTGATGGGTGCGTTGGTGATTGGTATTTTTGGTGTACTATTTGCATTATTAGGTGTATTGGATAGCACGACAGGATTCCTTAAAAAAGGTGCTATTGGATTGGCTGCTATTTCACTTTCACTGATATTATTTTCCATTGGTCTATTGATTTTCGACAAAGCTATTGGTTCATGGACATGGGAAAAATTCGGAATGATGATGGCTATTTTAGTGGGTGTTAGTGGCGTTGCAATAGGTCTTGGTGCATTGATGACCACTGGGTTGCCTATACTCGGTGCAGTGGCACTGGGGTTGATTGGTGTGGCTCTAATCGTATTTGGAATCGGTGTCATGGTTCTTAGTAAATCAATAGAAGGTTGGGATAAAGAAAAAGTAGAATTGACAGGTTCTGTTATTTGGGGCATTGGAAAATCATTCTTAATGATTGGTGCTGTTGCACCATTGGTTATATTGGGAGCTGTTGCTTCTATTTTGATGGGTATTGGTTTATTAGTGTTATCTGCTGGGTTAAGCGTGATGTCAAAAATTCCTGTAATTTCAGGAGAACAGATATTTAGTTTTGCAAAAGCAGTTGGTAGTGTAGTTGCAATTTTTACTGCTATTGGTTTGGCTGCACCTATTTTATTAATTACAATGCCAGTCATTGCTGGTATGGGGTTGTCATTAATTATACTTTCAAAAGGTTTGAAAGAGATGGAAAATATTACCAATCTCGATATAGACTTTGTTAAATTTGAAAATATAATTACTGCTCTTGGTCGTTCATTTGCGGCTGTTGGTGCTGTTGGTAGGGAAGGTTCTGGTCTTTTGAAAAACTTGGGACCACTTGCACTTATAGGACCGAATGATGTTTCTGCTGGTATTAAAAGTGTGAAACATTCCGCACAAGCATTGGAAAGTATTTCAACAGGTCTTAGAATGTTTGCACGTGTGGCTGAATCTTTAAATCTCGAAGCTACAAAGGTTGATGGTATATGGATTCCTGCAACTGGTTCTATTGGTGAAAAAATGGCGGTAGTTTTGGGTGTTATTAGTAATGCGTTTGCTGAAATTGGAAAAAGTAAAAATGATGGCAAGTCATTAATAAAATCTATTTTTGGTGCTGATTTTAAAAAATCAGATGTAGAGAATGGTATCAATTCTGTTATGGATGCTGGAAAATCTTTATCAAGTGTAGCTGATGGTATTCAACAATTTACTGAAAAAACATCCAATATGGATTTATCTGAAAATTCACCTATCATAGGAAATATGGTTAGGGTGGTTGGTGCTATTCATAATGTGTTTTCAAAAATTGGTGGTGATAGTAAGGGTTCATTATTTAAATCTATTTTTGGTGCTGATTTTAGTAAATCAAATACACAGAAAGGTATCGAAGCTGTAAAAGGTATTGGTAAAGAATTATCAGATATAGGTAACTCATTGACTGTATATGAAAAAATGACAAATGTTCAAAAATCCACTAAGGCGGTCGAAAAAGTATTAGGTAGTTTAGTAATGTCATTGAATAATGTATTCAATAAAAAAGATATAGATCTTGATGATGTGGTCGATGGAACTGAACAACTCATAGATATTTCAAAAAATCTTACAAAAGTGGGTGCTAATTATTCTGCTTTTATTACAAATTTAGATGGGTTGGCAAATTGGGATACCAATTTTAATAATTTTAAAATGTTATTATACAAATCAATGGTTCGATTTGCTGCAATTGGTGGAAATAAAAAAGCGTGGGCAAAAGTGTACAGTTCACTTTCAGATGAACCATTCAGTAAAAAGGAATACAAACGTGGTGCTAAAAATTTAAACATTATAGGAGAAGGACTTGTAGATTTTAGTTCATATATTGAAAAATCTAAATTCTTGTCAATGGATATGGGTAATCTGGACAAAATTCTTAAATTTACAATAGATATGTCCAAACAGCTTGACCCACTTGAAAAAATAGCTGAAAGTTTCAAGACAATTGCTGATTCTTTGGTTAAATATATAGACTTTACATTATTTACAGCTGAAAATCCAACAAATATCGTTGATAATGTCGATTATTTGGATAAGAATAAGGTAAAAATCAATAGTGATTCGTTGGATAATAACAATAGACTTAAAAATAAACTAATTTCACCAGAGAAACAGTCTAAAACAACCAATACAGTAGAAAAAAACACAGTCATTAACAATAATAATACAAATAATAATGGTGTTGATAAGATGATGACGAAATTAATGGAAATGTCTGCTACTCAAACTTCATTAATGTTGAAAATGGTCGATGCTCTTGAAGATATTGAACATAATACAAAACTTAATTAAATATTTGATATTTATTTTACATTTTTTACAATAAAAAACGGTTTCATCAGTCATCTGTTTAATATTAGGTGACTTTTGTTTATTTTATAAATTTGTGAGGTTTATTTTGGTTGATAAAAATAATGAGTACGACAAAGAATTGGTGCAATTGTGGGCATCAATATATTCTGATGAAACACGAAATGATAGGATTTTTTATGTTGGACGTATATACGAAGTAATGCGTCCACAATTGGTTAGTTATTTATACAAATATATAAAAAACAAATACACACAAATTATAGACAGTGTGTATAATATGAATTTGATAATGGATTACATCGACGATATTATATCATTATCATTTATTGAGGTTATTCGTTCGCATACATACAGTGAAGACAAAGGTAGATTCACAACGTGGTTACACACAATAATAAATAACTGCACATATCATTATTTTTTCAATAAGCACACTATTAGGCAAAATGGACATACAGAAGAATCCAATGATACAGGCATAGATAGTAACAGTTCTAATATAATATTACGTGAATTGATTAATAGAGATGAT
>Ga0172381_10006704_pt1 | contig 11503 bp, 39 predicted proteins | sample Leawel6488metaG_FD_119754 | JGI IMG/M metagenome (GOLD analysis project Ga0172381, IMG submission 119754) | Leachate microbial communities from a municipal landfill in Southern Ontario, Canada - Leachate well 64-88 metaG | ecosystem: Engineered > Solid waste > Landfill > Unclassified | place... | reverse complement strand
TATTTGTGTGATATTAAGAAGAAAGGAGAGTGAATGCTATGAAGGTTTATTGTAAGAAAGAGGATGTGTTTAATATTAAAGAAAAGATTGAATGGTGTCAGGAATTTGGTACAATATCAGGTACATTTATTCGTTGTGATTTGCAACAATGTATTGAGTTGGTTAAAACAGAAAAATGTATGATTCTTGGACAAGAGAAGTTTATATTTGTGATGTTTAAAGGGTTTCCATATAATCCATATATTATTAAGACGGAGAATATTGATGAGGTATCAGAATATTTGTGTAGGATTAAAAAGAAGGATGAGTGAGTTATATGCAAGTATTTTGTAAGAAAACAGATGTTAAAAAGGGAATTGTAGAAGTTGTGAATGAATGTAAGACATTAGCAGATAGTTTCACCTTTTTTAATTTATATTTTGAAGATAGAGAGGATGAATATTATCTGGATGATGATTATAAGGTAAAGGGAGTTATTGGACATGGTAGTAATGTCATTGTGTTTATTGAGGATGCGTGTGGTCACGACCAATGCACAATGATATTTATGATATTTAATGAACGTGAAAGGGATATTATTGCAGAAAGATTTTGTAAATTAAAGGGAGAGTGATATAAATGGTAAAGCAAGTTGTAGAGGTACTTGGTACAGAAAAGGTTGTATCGGTTGGGTTTGATGATGTGGTTGATTTTGTAAGAGGTAATGCGCTGGATTTTGTTAATTCAAATGGTGCATATACTCTTACAGTGAATAATCTAACTTTTATTCTGACTGATAAGGAAGTTGTACGGGTTATTGGACACACAATTGATGATGGTAACCCTATTACTGTACAGTGCGAAGTTACTGAGTGAATGGGTAACCATTCATTCTTTTCTATTTTTCAGGGGTTTTATATTATGAATGTTGTTAATTTTGTTCTGTTATGGAAGTCATTGGTAACCCAACACCATGTTACTGTTATTGTCGAAAGTGTGCGTGGATATTTGCATTTTGATTATGTGAACGGTCAATGGTGGCATACCAATAGACGGGTTAGTGATTTGACGGTGATGGGAATACTTGGGTTGTCTATTGATGATGGATATAATGTTTTTGTGAATGGTGAAGATGTATTGCAGTTTTATGGGGAGTGAGAGATATGAATTACGAGGGATTTGCCAGTATTGGTGAGTTTATTGAGGTTGCAGTTGGGCAGTATGTAGATATTTGTAAATCTTGTGGGAAACCTATACTGTATGATGAGGAGATTTATATCTGGAAGGATGGCGAACGATGGCATATAAGATGCGTGGATAAACTGTATGAGGGATATTAATATATATGTGGGTGATTATAATGGGATTACCATATGAAAGTTATGTGGAAAAAGATAAGAAAGATGTGGTAAAAAGTTATTGGCAAAAATTTATTAATTGGATTGATACGGATTGAGTGATATTATGTATGTTTGTGAGATTGAAGATTTTGAAAGAGATATTGGGAATATTTTTACTGATGAAATTATACTGGATGTTTATGTTACCAGTGGTGATGATTATGTGGTTGTTATTGGTAATATATTTAATCCAGAGAATAGGATTTTTGAGTTGAATCAAGTATGGAGATATAATAAGGGATGTACAGAGGGGATATTAGTTTCTGAATGTACAGATAGTGGGTTAATTGATATAATTAATAGATTGAATACGGAGAGTGATGTATAATGAATATACGTGTTAAGGATATATTTGGAGAGGCGATTATTAATGTTAATGAGGAGAATTTTATCCGAATAATTAATAATTTGAAAAGACGTGGGAATGTGATTACACTTTATAAAGATAAATTGTATATCAAGGGAGTTGATAATATGGAGTATAATGTGGATGATGATATTGTTAGTATTGTAAAGCAAATGGGCTTTCTGGTGGTGGAATAAATGAGTAGTTGTTTTAAGTGTAAAAATATGTATTATGATGAGGATAATAATGCATGGTGTTCACATTCTGAATGTAAAAAAACTTTATCTTTTGCAAGAGCAGAATTACATAGTTGTAGTACATTTATCGATGGACATTTTACAGAGAATGAGATTAGGATTAGAGGTATGAAATATAAGGAATATTGTGAACGGAGGGGATTATAAATGGCATATATACCAATTGGAATAGATGTTGATGGACATGTTGTATTATATGATGGTGGGGAGTTTATCAAGGTGCGATATGTTATTGACGATGAGGATGGATATGAAAGAATGTGTGAGAATATTGATATTGAGGAAGAGATTTACAATACCTATGATATACCAAGTTTTGTTGCTAATAATGTTGATTGGGATGCAGTGAAGGATGAGTATGTTGGAGATTTGGATTGGCAGGAATATCTAAATGATGAATTTACAGAGATATTTGATGAGTTTTATATGTATGATGAGGAGTTTGTGGATAAAGAAGATGTACATATTGAAACGTGGTTTGTCAATGAGCAAGATGGGCGTTTGATATTGACTGATTGTGGACAGAATTTTATCCGATATTTTGAGGAGATATATGATGAGTTTATTGATATTACAATAGGGGAAATTTATGAAGCGACAGAGAGGTAATGATTATGCGATTTATGAGAAGGAAATATAGAAAGATTATCCCAAGATTTATTATTGAAAAGGTATATGGGAGATGGTGATATGACTGATGATGGGTTGATACATTGTGAGAATTGTCATAATTATTGTTTTCAAACTGATATGGTATGGAATGATAGTGAATGGTGGTGTATTGATTGTATGAAATCTGGTGGGTTTGTCAAGTGTGAATGTTGTGGGGAGTGGGGATATAAAGAGGATATGACAGAGGTTGATTATAAACTGGTATGTGAGGATTGTGTAGAGGAGTGGAAATTAGAATGATATTGATGAATACAGTGGATATATTATATATGTCACTATGGGGAATTAGTATTGTATTGGCGAAAAGATTTAAATGTTATATCGAACCAGTAGGTATTTATGAATTTAAAGATGGGATTGTTATTGGATTGTTATTTGGCGTTATGTTATCCATATTGGCATTGGGAATCTTTTGGCAGATTATTTAATTTTATAGAGATGGTGTAATGATATTCATATATGTGGAATTTGATGGTGGATGGAAAGGAATACGGTGTAATCATTTGGTTGATGTGATGAAGATTATAAAGAGAGCGAGGTATTATACTGTTGGGAATGTAGTTGAGGATAAGATACGGTATGTATTTATTGATGTGGATGGATTTAAATTTGGCATATCGATTGATGTGGATGAGAAATTTATTATTGAGGATGTTATTGACAAGTATATAATTGATGAATGGAAGGAGTGAGAGTTATGGATTTTAATTGGAAGTATATCAGATATGTAAGATGGAATGGTGAGATAAAATACTCTGATTTTGAAATGGATGTTAAGCAGTTTCTTGATGATGCACAATATATTATTGTTAGTGATTTTACATATCCAGAGATTATTATTATTTGCAGAGAGTTGGTAAATTGCACGATATGTTTTATTAACGAATTAGCAATTGATATATTTATACGCTGGTGCAATTTTGAATTAAAGGAGGAGATGTAAATGTGTATTAATCATCTGGATGAGAGCATACGATGGATAAGGGATGAATTAGTATCCTATGTTGATGAGAGTGTTGCAGATGAGATATGTGGTAATATTGTGGTTGGTATCCAACCTCATATTATACCATTTAATTTTGAGGCACATTCACTATGCAACATTGGTAATTTTGTTCATAGCAAGAATGAAAAATATGGTGGTGCATATGACAAGATGTATAGACAGTTTGGTTCCACATATTTTGAGAGCAAGATTTATGAGAAGTTGGAAAGGTATCATGTTATGATTAATGAAGAGGATTGTGAGGAAAGTGTGGTTGATAGTCTTGTTGATATGATTGGATATTGTATACGGGAGATTAGTAGATTAGTTGAGATTGGATATGAGTTTAAGTATATATAAATATATTGGGGATGATGGACATAATAAAAGAAGATGAAGTTTTTAATCTATTGCGAGAGGAATATGACAGATGTATTGAATGTAATGGTGATTGTTCATTGAGAAGTAGGACAAGGAACGATTTTGACGGATATTACAAATATGTATTTGTGTGTAATAAATGTGGGGTGGAATATGTGGATTACTTTACAATAGCGTTGGAGGATGATGGAGAATGAGAAGTGTTGAATATATTGATGCAGAAATTGACAAATTGAAAAAGGAAAGAGAGGAAGTGTTGAAAGAACAAAAGAGAATTGAGGAGGATACAATAACTATTTGTGATTATTCAGATGATGGAAAAGGACATAGTGCATATTGGAAAATGTCAGTAATACCATATAAAACATCTTATTATAATACTGTTGATGTTGATTGTGGATTTGATGACGATGAACGATTTTTGTCATTTGATATGAAACTATGGTTGACTTTTTGTCAGAAGTGTATTGATAAATATGGGGATATGTGTGATGATATTTAAGATAAGAGTTATTGGGATTAAAGGACAGGATGTACAGTTTGAAAAGGCATATCGGAATGTGCCGATTATGACAGAGTATCTGTTAGGTGAAATATGTTTGATTGTGGATAAATCATATTATGATTTGGATAGTAATAATATGATTATTGAGTTTGAAAATATTGAAGTAAATCGAAGTGCGAAGTTTGAGCAGATAGTTGAAGTATTTAAAAAATATAACTGGGAGATGATGGAATGAGTGAAATACAGATGATTGACATTGTGAATAGGGAGAGTACAGAATTTGATATGAATAAGATAGACTATGCGAAGTTTATAGACAGTGGGGAGATTGTTAATACTGTTGAGGAAATTAATGATGTGATGTATAAGCTGTTTAGATGCAGTGAGGTTAAGATTGTTTTCCATCATAATGATTATAAGGTATTTGTGTTTACTGATATTTGGCAGGTGTTTGTTATATCATTTGTAAATGAGGATTATTACTTTGAGATGGTTGATTATCTATCTGATAATAAATATGTGGTGTTTATCAGGGAAGGGGATATTGATGAGTGAGGTATATGTGGATGTATCATTGGTGAATGATGAGGGAAATGTTATTGATTTGTTTACCTTTTATAAGATGTTTGATGATGTATATGTTGGGATGGGTATAAATCTTGATGATAAGGTATTGTATGTTGATAGGTATGATGAGGTAAATGATGAATATTGGATAGTGGAATTGGTATTTACAGATGCACGTATGTGGAAGTGTGCAATTGGCAGTTTTCTATCTAATTATTGGTATAAGGGAGGATGAGAGATATGGAAGTATTGTTTATTAATGGATATAAAGTTAACATGGATAGTACAGTGAATGATGATATTATTGTTAATATATTTAAATATGATGGTGAATTGATATATCATAAAATATATATGCATATTATTGATAATGATGAGTATATAATTAATGATATATATAGAATTATAAATGGTGGGCGTGAACATAGAATGACTAATATATTATATGAGGTTGTAAAGAAATTTAGAGGGGATTAAATGTTTACCTATGAATATGAGATGTATGAGGAATGTACTGGGGAGAAAGCTAAGTGTGTTGGATATATTACAGATGGTCATGTGTTGATAACTGATGTTGATGATGGAGAGGTTATATTAATACCAATTGAAGAGATTGACAGGATATATTATGAGATTAAGAAGGAGATACTATGATATATTATATTGAATATGAAAATCAAATATTTAAATTAGAAATTAGTAATTTGCAATTTACATTGTATGATTATAATGATAATGTTATTATAAGTGAAATATGTAAATATAAAACAGATATTATTGATAGTGTGGTTAAATATATACAAGAATATAATATTGATGAGTATAAATATATTGTTGATGAAATAGTTAGAAAACTGGGAGAGTGAGATGATGTATGCTACTCAATGTGGATTAGCAAGTGATGATTTGCATATTTTTAATCAAATGGTAAAGCATTTTGGTCAGTACAATATAACCAGTTATGTGATTGAACATATTGATAAGGATACTGTAAGAGTTGGAATGAACGTTAAGGGGTTTGATATATAATGAATATTAGTCTTATTGATTATGGAAAGATTGAGAAAGCAGTGTTTGCTTCCCTAATTACCTATTTTGAGGATATAGAGGAAGGGTTGGGTACATATGAGAAGATTGATGAGAGTGATTACTATCATGCATACAGGTCAGTGGGTTCCTATGAATCCATACTAGAGCATATATCGTTCTCTTTCTATATAGAGGGGATTAGCAGGGCGTGTTCCCATCAGCTTGTCAGGCATCGAATTGCAAGTTACACCCAACGTTCCCAGCGCCATCGTAAAGATAAGGATTTTTATTATGTGATACCAGAGAGTATAAGGGATAATGTAGAAGCGATGGATGTATATTTTGACATGATGAATGAGATAAATGAGTGTTATGCTTATCTGATGGACTTGGGTGTGCCGAATGAGGATGCAAGATATGTATTGCCAAATGCCAGTTGTACTGATATTATGGTGACGATGAATGTCAGAGAATTGAGAAGTTTTTTTAAAGCGAGATGTTGTCAGAAAGCACAATGGGAGATTAGACAGATGGCAGAATATATGCTTGATATATGCAGGGATATATATCCAGAGTTGTTTGTCAAATGCAAGGGATATTGTGATGGGAATGATTGTCCGTATGGAATAAATTGTCAGGGGTGAGCTATTAATGAATGAATTGCAAGTTGCTGATATATTGAGAGAGAATGATATATGCTATAATACAATTAGTGTGTATGATGATGTGATATATATCTGGATGTATGATGTTGAGTTTGATGAGTTGAAAGTTATCAATGATATTTTCAAACCTACTAATAGATTTTGGGTATATCCAGAGGATGATAGTGATGTTGAGAAGATTGAGATGATTATTGAGTTGCATGGGGTGGTATAAATGACTGATGAAATTGTGGGAATTACATATTACGAAGCTGAAGATTATTCTGTTGGAATGATTGGTGGTGGGTACATTAGATTTGAGCATAATCTTACTGATTTGGAATATCTTGATGTTGATGAGATGGAAGAGATTAAATCATGCATGAATGTCATTGCCGAGTTGTTGTTAGGTGACATTGGATATGTGCGAACAGATGAGGAGATTGCAGAGATTATGAAGATGGAAGATGAAATGGACTTTGACAGTTTGCGTGATGGGCTTATGCATGAGATTGTCAAGACAGCAGAGGAGGGGAATATGCCATATGGTAGTGAATTGGAAATTGAATATACTAAATTGTGGATTGAGATGCACGAATTGAAAAGAAAAATTGGGGAGTTGATATAAAATGATAAATATTACATATTATATGTTAGGTGCTGAACATAGTAGAGATATAGATATTAGTGATTTTAGAGATTATATAAACGAATGGTCAGAAAATTTACTATGTTCAATAAATATTTTAGGACATCCATATGGGAATGATGATATATATCTTGTTGAATTTATCCATGAAAATGAAGGTTCTTATGGTATTAATATAATTGATGCATCACATGATGATAATACAGATATTGTTAAAGAATTAATTGAAGGTGGTGCTGTTTATATTTAATAAGATGAAGATGATTAGTACGGATGAGATGTTTTATTTCCAAGAGATACGAAAATCTGGGAAGTATTGGGTGAGTGATGATAAGAAATATGAGGTAACTGATGTCTTTCAGGATAAGGAAGGGCGTTGGTATGTATCATTATATCCAGTGAGTTGATATTATGAAAATATATGTGGGGTATATACCATATTATGATGGAGATATAATAATAACTGTTAATGAAGATAAAGAACGAGTGGAGATATATATTATTGATAATGATTGTTCTGAACATGGTGAATATTGTATTGATACTTGGGAAGATGGAAAAGTTATAGATACTGAAAAATTTGAATGGTGGTGATATTATACATTTAGAGGATGTGCTTAAACAACATAGTGCGATAGGAATTGTCGGGAATCGACATACAGGGAAGAGCATGATGATTATGAAATTATTGGAGGAATTGAGAGAACGAACAGGGACTGATATTTATGTATTTGGAGTAGAGAGTAATTTGTTTATGCCATCCATCGAATGTGGATTTAATATTTTAGAAAGCGAGATGGATATATTGGATTTACAGATAACAGATGCGGTGATATTCATTGATGAGATGGCAATGTTTTTTGACACTAAGACATCATCAAGGCAACTTGATAAGTTAGAAAGGTTCTTTGATAGGATAGAACATAACAATTGTAAGATTATAATTAGCACTGCTCGTGAAGGATATTTTAACAAGTGGATGTGTGGAAGAGTGACTGCATTTCTAGTCAAGGAAGTTGAATATGATGCGTTGGTAAATCGTAGTTGGTTAAAGGAACGAGTTAAGGCTATTAAGAGTAAGAGTGATTACAGGTTGGAGTTGAGTGAGAGTGAATATTTTGTGGTTACTAATCGTGGGGATATGATAACTAAAAGATATGAGTTTGTGTATGATGAGAAGTGGGATAGCAAGAAAGATAAGAAGAGGTTATTTGAATAGGGAGATGATGTGTTATGAATATTAAGGAAATTTGGCAAGGATGGCAAGGGCATTTTATTTGTGATTGTAAGTTTCATCTTAATACTGCACTAATTGGTAAAGATATATATATTGTATCTACTGTTGGGAATTATTATTATAATGGTGAGTTGCAACAGATTGGATATAATCGAACATTTGAAACTATGGTATTTAAGAGTTTTCCAATTGATGAGTATGGATTTTATGATACTGATGTATCAGAGGGAGAGGTATATTTTTGTCCATATAGTTGTGAAAGTGATGCACAACGTGGGCATTATGAGGTTGTTAAGAAAGTGAAATTGTGGATGGTAGAAGGAGGGGATTTGTATGAATAAGATATTTTATTTTTACAGAGTAATGAATGAGAATAGGATTGAGGAGATTATTAGTAATAATTATAATAAGATTGTGATTGATGGAATACCAAATATGAATTTGGATTCTATTAATAATTATTATTTAGAAATCTGGGAATATGGAAATATTCGATGTAAATTATCTGGGGAAGATATATATTGTGAGGAATATAGTGAATTTGCAGAGATACTTATTGATATATTGTAGGGGTGATATAATTGGGCTATGGATATGAAATGATGCGGTTGTCATTGTTAAAGGATGATGATGATATTGACGAGATGTTTAATATAGCATCTGGATTGCTAATGAAATGCGAGGCTATGGAGAGTACGATTAATCATCTAGAAACTGATAATGGTAATCTGACAGATGAGATTACTGACGTTACGAATGAAAGGGATGAGTTGGATGGTATCATACATTGTATTAGGGATGAGTTAAATGAGATGATAGAAAGGTTGTGTTGAGTATGAGTGCTAAGAAATCTAAGGGATATAATGGTGAAATGTGGGTGGTCAAGTGGTTGCAAGGACTTGGCATTCAATGTAATAGGACATATGGCAGTGGTGCATTTGGATATGTGGATGATGCATTAGATGGTGATGTACGGAGTGAGTTAGGAAAGATTGAGGTTAAGACATGGAGTAAGCCATTGCCAAAATATATATTGAATGCATTAAAACAGGGTGATGGAATGATGGTGTATATGTATGCCCAAGGACAGGGATATGCCTATAAGCCATATGTGATATGTGAGAGAGAGAGGTTTGAGAGGGTGTTACAATATGAAATTTAGAATGTTGTTATTGATATTTTTAATAGTACCTATTTGTGGTTGTTTTGATACTATTCCAGAGAATGAATATGAATATGTTACAACGTATGATGTGTACGATTTGAAATATGAGTTTAATCATGTAGCATTTGATAGTAAGGATGATGAGATTATTGTATTTTTAACAGTTATAGATGATAAATATGAGTTTATTCGGGTGGAATATAATAAGGTAATTGCAATAAATCCAATTGATAGAGAAATCGGATATTGTAAAGTGAGAAAATCACATAATGTATTATACTATGAATTTTTTGTACCATCGGAGATGATTAAAGTTGGTGAGTAGATTTATTAGATATTGTAGGACAGATAAATATAGGGAATTGTTGATTGATTGGAAAGCATATGATGGGGTTGATATATATGGGAATAGTTTTACTGTTGATTATAATAATACTGTATTATTTAATACTTACACATATGTTTATGCATATGATTAATAGATGGGATATTACCCATAATGTTTTTATACTATCAGTGATATACATTATGTTATGCACTGGTGTATTATATTTTGTGATGAAAATTGTGAAATAAAAAGTGAAAAATAATGTGAAATTAAAATGAACAGAAAAATGATGCGGAGATGAATACGTGAATTTTAAATGTACAGATTGTGATTTATTCTTGCTTAAACATTGTGATGGGCAAGATAGGATATGTGAGAAATTTACATTGCCATATAATTATGGAGATGGATAGATGGTATATTATGAAAAAGCAATTGAAGAACTTGGAGATAATGGAGGATTCATCTTACAATGTTTTTTCCATAGAGAACGAGGATATATGGCAGACGGTGATGATGCGATATTACATTTATGGGATAAATGTAGATGTTTTGAGCAATATAGTCTCGAATGGTATATATACAGGGGAATTATTGAAATGGTCGAGCAGGGTGTATTTGAAAAGTGGTTGATAGAGAATAGATATGTTGGGGGATGAAATGATGAAATGTAAAGGATGTAAGAATATTGAATGGATACCAGAGATGTGTAGTACAGTGCCATCTGAATTACCAAGATGTAATATACTTGATAGAATGCTTAGTACTCATGAATATCTAATTTCTGCACCAAAATTTTGTCCGTATAGAGATATGGAAAATCTTGGAAGAGATGCATATGAACGACATGAATGTTATCTTGTGGATGAACGGGATGATTACAAGGCGAAAGCCAAGAAGTACAGGATGGCGCTTGGTGCTATTGCAAAACAACTGGTATATGACGATGAGGAAGAAGTGAAAGAATGGTTTGCCGATATTCCATTGGATATGTTAAATGATTATATGACGGCGTTTGAAATAGCAAAACAGGCATTGGAAGGTGATGGGGAATGAAGCGACTACCTGATGGAAGGGTGATTAGTTGTTGTGGGGAATGTTCATTTTGGGAAGATTATATTCCTAAAACAATGTTGGGTGATGAAATACCAGAATTATGTGAAACGTTGTGTTGTCATCCAGATAATATGGAGGAATTTGTTTTGTATAATATGAATAGAATTCATGTAGACTGTTCCCTCCCCGATGCGGAGGTGGAAGAATGAGTGGTAATGGAAAAGAAGTACCGAAAATATGTTGTTCAATGATGCTGTATGCATTAATGGATGGTAAGTTTTCTGTGAGTTATATTAATGGATA
>Ga0172381_10006703_pt1 | contig 11503 bp, 8 predicted proteins | sample Leawel6488metaG_FD_119754 | JGI IMG/M metagenome (GOLD analysis project Ga0172381, IMG submission 119754) | Leachate microbial communities from a municipal landfill in Southern Ontario, Canada - Leachate well 64-88 metaG | ecosystem: Engineered > Solid waste > Landfill > Unclassified | place... | reverse complement strand
GGGGAGGCTTAAATTGAAAAAAAGCGGCAAAAGTGTTAGTTTGAGCTATAGACTTATGTTGGAAATAATGTCAATTTAGGTGCAATTTGGAGCGAAGCACATCCGCCTGTGCTTTTTTATTAATTGAAATTACATGGATCTAAAAAAAGGATATTTTTATAACCATTTGACTGAATCGCGACAAGACAATGGAAGTCTCAAGACTTGTATGGAAGAAACTGTGGTTAAAATGCTGGATTCAGATACAAGCCTCAAAAAACCCGGTGTTTTACTTGGCAAAATTCAAAGTGGAAAAACCAGGGCGTTTCTGGGTGTAATTGCGCTCGCTTTTGATAATGATTACGACATCGCGATTATTTTAACGAAGGGGACCAAAGCATTGGCTGAACAAACCTATGCGAGGTTAAATAGAGATTTCAAGAAATTTGTTGACGACCACAAAATGCAAATATTTGATATAATGCATGTTCCTGAAAATCTCATATCTTGGGAATTAAATCAAAAGATAGTGATGGTGGTAAAAAAAGAAAAAAATAATCTGAACAGAACCTTTCGCGCACTGATGGAAACATATCCAAACCTTAAAAACAAAAAGGTTTTAATGATTGACGATGAGGCTGATCTGGCAAGCATAAGCTACCACAAGGATGGCGAAACCGGAGAAATTGAACAAGGAACTATCGGGAGAATGATAGATGGTCTACGCACAGAAGTAGCGGATTCTGATTTTTTACAAGTAACCGCGACACCTTATTCGTTATATTTACAGCCAGATAGCACCTTGCCCGAATCTGGATTTCATTTTTTACCAAAAAAACCGGAATTCACGGTTTTATTGCCGGTACATAATCAATATATTGGTGGAGATTTTTATTTTCAGGAAAATTTAAACACATCTGATATTGGATATTATATTTTTGAGGAAATACCAGTCGAGGAAATGGATGCATTAAAAAAACCAGACGGGCGACGATTCACATTGGACCAGGTTTTAGATACGCGTGCCATAATAATGCTCAGGAAAGCAGTAACAAATTTTGTTGTTGGGGCCTGTATTCGACAATTACAACAAATTTCAAATGAAGAACCAGAAACGCACTATAGTTTCATTATTCATACCGAAAGAGGCAGATCGTCGCATGATTGGCAGGTTCAAGTAGTGGAAAGTATAATCACAAATTTTAAGAGAATAGCAATCGAAGATTCTGATAAGTTCGAAGCACTTATCGATGAGTCATATAAAGATCTTCAGCCATCGATTAATGCGGGCGGGTTTCCGTTACCGACATTTGAAGAAGTTATTATCAAGGTAAAAGAAGCGGTAAGAGAGGAAAGAATTTTGACTGCGAAGGTTAATTCTGAAATCGAAGTTAAACAGCTACTCGATGAAAGCGGCCAATTAAAATTAAGGACGCCTTTGAACATATTTGTAGGCGGTCAAATTCTTGATCGAGGCATTACCGTTCAAAACCTAATTGGTTTTTATTATGGAAGGAATCCTAAAAAATTTCAGCAAGACACCGTATTGCAACATTCACGCATGTACGGGACGCGTTCCAAGGAAGATTTGTCGGTAACTAGGTTTTATACTACGCGCAACATTTATGAAATAATGCGACGAATAGACGAGTTCGATAATGCGCTACGCGAAGCATTTTTGAATGGGTCTCACGACCAAGGTGTTTATTTCTTGCGCAAAGACGCAAGCAATCGGCTCGCTCCTTGTTCACCCAATAAATTATTACCATCGACAATCACGACAATAAGACCGCTTAAAAGGTTATTACCCATTGGATTTCAAACTGGGTATAAAAGTAACATAAAAAGAATAGTCGAAAATCTTGACGGTAAAATTATTGGATGGCGTGAAAAATTCAGCAATAACCCAATAATGGTGTCGGTCGATGAAGCAATTTCAGTTTTGGATGAAATAAACAAGCTATTTGTTTACGAGGACGACGGCTATGAGTGGGATTTAAAAGCACACAAGGCCAGTCTTGAGTACTTATCATTAAACTCAACCAGTGCTTCAAATAAAGGTAAGGTTTTTGTTGTGGTCAGGGAAAACATGAGTTTATCACGACAAAGACCGGATGGTCGTTTTTCAAATGATCCCATTGGTGGTGGAGTCGGAGCAGCACGTAATGAAGCGATAGATTTAGCAATAGATACACCCGTTCTTATTTTGATACGCGAAAATGGAAAAGAAGCGGATGGTTGGAGGGATTCTCCATTTTGGTGGCCAGTCATAATGCCTCAGCAAAATATTCCGATTTCGATTTTTGCCAGCGACACAATAGATAAAGAAGATTAGAATCACTATGAAATCACCAATTTTAAATTCACCATACATTGAGCCAAATCGCTATTTTAAGGCTGATGAGCGCGGGATCACTGATGACATTGTTGAAGGTCGCAGGCCAAGTAGCTTTTATATTCCGGTACCACGCGCCAATACAAAGCAAAAACAACTTTCATTAAATATATCAGAAGGCGCTTTTGGCAATGAACTGCAAAAAGAAAATGTATTCATTAATAAACTCCGGGCAATAATAAAACAATGGCGCAGAGATGGATATTCCGGGATTACAAAAACTTCCCGCGATTTACTTTCGTATTGGCAAGATGATACTAGGGAAAATAAACTTTTTTTCTGCCAAATTGAAGCGATGGAAACTTTGATTTACATAAATGAAGTCGCGGAAAAAGCAGGTGAAAGTTGGATAATAAATGAATTAAAACAAGCGGCAACAGATGCGAATCCAGGACTATATCGCTTGGCCTTCAAAATGGCAACAGGATCGGGGAAAACAGTAGTAATGGCAATGATAATTGCATACCACACATTAAATAAAATTCGTTATACCCAGGACACTCGTTTCACTGATAGTTTCGTAATTATTACTCCTGGCATTACCATACGCGACAGGTTAAATGTTCTCCTGCCAAATGATCCTAAAAATTACTACTTACAAAGGGATATTGTCTCCCACCAGGATTTCGATTCATTACAACAAGCAACCGTCTTTATAACCAATTTCCATCAATTAGAACAAAGGCAAACCCCTCGCTTCCAGGTTGGTGCGGTCATGAAGGCGGCTGGTCTCCTCAAGGATGCGGCGGTAAAGGAAAGCTCAAGCGCAATGGTTAATCGTGCATTTAAAAGTATTTTGGGCAAACCGCGGGTCCTAGTAATTAACGACGAAGCCCATCATTGCTATCGCGAAAAACCAACTAATGAAAAACTTGCCGGCGACGACAGAAAAGAGGCTGACGAAAACAATAAAGCCGCTCGTGTTTGGTTAAGCGGATTAGAGGCTCTTGCCAAAAAAATCCCGGTTAACGCAATAATTGATCTATCGGCTACCCCATATTTTCTTCGCGGTTCTGGATATCAAGAAGGAACGATGTTCCCTTGGGCGATTTATGATTTTTCCTTGCTAGATGCCTTAGAAAGTGGCGTTGTGAAAATACCACGATTGCCAGTTGAATCCGACAATGTGGTTGAAGACGACGTGCCCGAATTTCGAAATCTTTGGTTTTATGTATCCGATGAGCTTCCCAAAAAAGGCCTTAAAACGGGCGGCAAAGATTATCTTGCTGCCAATGTACTGCCCACAAAATTAGAAGAAGCACTCGTTTCTCTTTATGGGAACTACGAAAATAAATATTATCGACGCTATACGGAAGAAAAAAAGAACAATCAAAATGTAATGCCGCCGGTCATGATTATTGTTTGTAACAATACGGCGGTTTCAGAATTAGTCTATCGCTGGATAGCTGGATTTGAACGAGAAACACCGAGTGGAAAAATAATTATCGAAAAAGGTAATCTTGACGTTTTTAGAAATGAAGACGGTGTGCGTTTTTTCGACAAACCCAACACTTTAATAATTGATAGCCGACAGATAGAAAGCGGTGAAAAGATTGATGAAAACTTCAAAAAAATATTTGCCGCGGAAATAGATGACTTCCGTAAAGAATATAAAAAAAGATTTATTGGACGCGAAGATCCGACCGACGAGGAACTACTTCGCGAGGTAATGAACACTGTCGGCAAACCAGGAAAACTAGGTGAAAATATAAAATGCGTGGTTTCAGTATCAATGCTTACGGAGGGGTGGGATGTAAACACGGTCACCCATGTCCTTGGTGTTCGTGCGTTCACCACGCAGCTTCTTTGCGAGCAAGTCGTTGGCCGCGCTTTGCGCCGCGTTGATTATAGTGTAAACGAATCTAGCGGTTTTTTATCCGAGGAATACGCTGAGGTCTATGGCGTCCCGTTTAGTTTCTTAAAAACTAGCGGAGACTCAACGCCAACCCCGCCGAAAATCATTCATCGAGTGCATGCGCTTCCAGAACGAGAAGAATACAAAATATCTTTTCCGCGTTTGGAAGGCTATCGCTATGAATTAAATGAAACCAAGTTGGCCGCTAATTTTAGCGAAGAATCAAAAACTATTATTGAGAATGAGCCGACAGAGGTAAAACTCGGTGGAGTTATTGGTGAAGAAACACTGGAAACATTAGAAAAAATCAAAGAACGTCGGGAAGGGGACGTAACCAACCGCTTACGCGTTGGGTTGCTTAAAAAATATTATACGGATGCGGATGGCTCGGTAAAATATTGGTTAGCGCCACAATTACAAAAAATTGCCGGAGAATATGTTAAAAATTATGTCGTTTTGAAAGATAGAATGGTTATCGGGTATCTTACTGTTGGCGAATATTTTTCTGGTGCGCTTACCAAAATCCAGCAAGCAATTATTGCCGAAAATGTTGAGCATCAGAAAGATAAGCATATCTTGCCAATACTGGCGGCGTATGACGCTATTGGATCAACGCAATATGTCGATTTTTTAACTACCAAAGAAATTCGCGAAACTGTTAAAAGCCATATTAACTATGTTGTTGCGGATACCGAAGAGTGGGAACAAGGAGTCGCAAAAAAACTTGAACAAATGCCTGAGGTTCTGGCTTATGTTAAAAATCAAAGCATGGGATTCACGATCCCTTATGAACATCAAGGAGTAGCGCATCATTACACTCCGGATTTTATTGCGGTTTTAGAAATGCCCGATAAAACAAAATTGAATCTTATAATTGAGGTAACTGGAAAAAAGGATGACAAAAAAAAGATGAAAGTAAGAACTGCTCGCGATTTCTGGGTTCCGGCGGTTAATAACTTTGGCAAATACGGCAAGTGGGCGATTTTGGAAGTTCAGGATATCCACGAAACGCAGAATCTGGTTCACGCCGGCATGGCACGTGGCTTTGACAATTTGTTATCCGGCAGCCTACTTAACACCAAATAATTATGGCAAAACAAAAAATTACACAACCGACCACCGCGGCACCGGTAAAATCGTATAAGCACGATGGGAAACGTGTGCGTATACCAACCCAAGAAGAATCAGTAAAGCTTTCACCTCGCGAGAAACAACCAGTCAAAACGCAATATGATTATGATCCGTCGCTTGATCCTCAACTTATTTGGGCTGGAAAAAAAGAACAAGGTGATAATTTTTCAGTTTCAACGGTACCAATTTATGTTCAAGAAAAAATAGCGCCAGAGGCAATTATCGCACGATTGAAATTGGGCGCAGAAGAAAATGCTCAAAAGATACTCTTTGGCGAAACCGCCGCAACACAGTTTGGCAAAGCAGTTGATTTTTACAAACATGAAGACAACTGGCAAAACCGGATGGTTTTGGGTGATTCACTGTTAGTTATGAACAGCTTGCTAGAAAAAGAAGGTATGCGCGGACGCATACAAACAATATATATCGACCCTCCATACGGTATTAAGTTTGGATCAAATTGGCAGGTTTCCACAAGAAAACGTGATGTCAAAGACAATAAAATTGAAGATTTCGTCCGCCAGCCAGAACAGGTGAAGGCGTTCCGCGATACCTGGGAACTTGGTATCCATTCCTATCTTTCATATTTGCGTGACCGTTTGATTACAGCTCGCGAACTTTTAACTGAAAGTGGTTCGTGTTTTGTCCAAATAAATGACGAAAATGTCCATTTGATAAGAAATTTAATGGATGAAGTTTTTGGAAGTGGTAACTTCCTTAGTCAAATTTTTGTGCAAAAAACAGGCGGTTTTTCTGCGTCTCACATAGATTCTGTTGGAGATTATTTAATTTGGTATACGAAAAATATTGAACAATTGAAGTATAGACAACTTTATCGGGAAAAAATTGATGCAAAAAGTGGCATAAATAATTATCAATTCGTTTTATTGCCAGACGGGAATGAGAGATTGCTTTTAAAAGAAGAAAAGGATGATTTATCCTTAATTCCCGATGGATCGCATTTATTTGGTATCCACGCACTTACAAGTGGAGGGAGTGCAAAAGAAGCACAACCCGTTGAATTCGGAGGTAAAACATACGAACCAAAAAACAATGAACATTGGAAAGCTAAATATCCAGAAGGTATCGAAAACTTGATAAAAAAGAACAGGATTAAAGCAACTGCATCAAGATTAGGGTATGTTCGTTTTTTCGATGATTTTCCTTTAATAGGAATTAATAATAATTGGGACGATACAAGGGGAGAGATGAACATAAAATATGTAGTCCAAACTTCAGAAAAAATTATTCAACGCTGCATTTTAATGTCTACCGATCCGGGGGATATTGTACTTGATCCAACTTGCGGGTCAGGGACAACTGCTTTTGTAGCCGAACAATGGGGGCGGCGGTGGATCACGATTGACACTTCTCGCGTTTCTTTGGCTATCGCAAGAACTCGATTAATGACAGCCAAGTTTCCGTACTATAAGCTCAAAGACGAGAAAAGTGTCAGTGGCGGTTTTGTTTATAAAACCGTGCCGCATATTACTTTAAAATCGCTGGCCAACGATGAACCGGCCGAGCAGGAAGTTTTGTTCGACCAACCGTTCGAAAATAAAGAAATTGTCCGCGTAACTGGGCCATTCACGGTTGAGTCGCTTTCGCCGCATCGCGTTTCGGACGCCCAGGAAATGCTGTCGTCGGAGCGGTTCGTGGAAACTGTGGTTGAAAACTTACGAAAGGCGGGAGTGCAAACCGGCCAGAAAGGATCCCGAGTCGAATTTGCAAACTTGGACATTCTCCCGCAAGGTCCGGAAATCCAGGCTGTAGGGGAATATAAGACCAACAGCGGATTAAAGAGAGTCGCTGTAGCTATTGGCCCGGAATTTGGCAGCGTTGATGATGATTTTATCCGTGATGCCGCCGCAGTGGCTAAAAAATTTGCGGATTTACTAGTAGTTGCCGCCACTTCGTTTGATGCGTCTGCTTTTTCTGAACCAGCGCAAATAAACGATTTACAAGTGATGAAAGTGAAAATCAATCCCGATCTATCAATGGGCGATTTACTCAAAAAAACCGGTTCGGGCAATTTGTTTTTGGCATTTGGCGAACCGGAAGTGAAAGTCAAGGAAATCAAAGACGGCATAACCGTGGAAATTGTTGGCGTGGATATTTACGATCCGGTAAAAAGCGAAATCCGCTCCAGCGGTTCGGGCGACCCTGAACACGACATCGCCGCGTGGTTTATTGATACTAATTACAACGGAGAAGCGTTTTTCGTAACCCACGCATATTTCTTGGGTGCCGACAAACCCTACGAAAAGCTAAAGAAAGCATTAAAAGCCGACATAAACGAATCTGCCTGGGAAGAACTATATACCACGGTTTCCCGCCCTTTCCCGAAACCGAAAACTGGCAAGATCGCGGTTAAAGTTATTAACCATTACGGTGACGAAGTAATGAAAATCGTGGAAATAAAATAATTATTATCTACTTATGCCATCAGCGGAAGAATCCGAAGCTCAAATTAATCAGTTAAAAGCTCAACTTTTTGCTTTATTAGGCCAATTGCCTGATACGGATTCGTTTATTGCGCCCCAAATAAATACTATCGATGAGATTAAGTATGAGATTGGACGCATGGAATCTTTTCTGCGAGATTTATCGCAACGCGGAGGAACATTGATGGCATTATCGGGAATAATATCTTTAATGCCATACACTTTCTTGCAGGATTCGTCGCTTTTTATTAGGTTTTATGTGTTTTGGATCTTTCCTTTTTTAATTTTAGCTATATTGGCCTTTATTTTGTCTTCTTTTAGAAAACATACATACCAAAATCTGCTTAAACCGAGCGAAAACACTAATGGTAGCCAAGAAGAATTAACGAGAATGCAGCAAATATGGCAAGAAACATACAATAATTATCGCGAATCCCTCGTTTGGCATCGAATAAGTCATATCGCGACACAAATGTTTCTTTTCGATTATTTTCTTAATTTCTACATATTTGCTTATTATGGAGTGTTAAATGACCAACCATTGTCTTATATGGCAACTTTAATGGTTGTTGGCATTTTAATTTATGTTAAATTTCAACTTAAATCCAAGATAAAGAATGGTAATTTAGAAACGGCGACAGGCACTGCCCCCGTAGACATTTAATCAATATGAATTACTTTGATCCAGCGAAAACGGCAGAAGCTGTGCGGTCCAAGATGATGAAGGACGGCAAGTTTTTGGTCGCGCGGCTGGAAGGCGCTGGGCAGGAACCGCAACCGGAAAAGCTACTTGATTCATATTTCCGCTATAAGGAATATATTCATAATCCCGAATGGCAAAATACACCTGCGGAAGACATTTGGAATTCAAAATTCATTGGGCTAACCGATAATTTCAAAAATAAACCCATAAGAGACGTAAAAATCCTTGAATACCAGAATCCGGCATATTCGGCAGCTTACAATTTGGGAGGCGATCCGCGGGATTACAATAAGGTTTTTACGGTCCAGCTATCGGGATGCGACTATGATTGCAGTTATTGTTACGTTCCCAAACAAATAAACATTGCCGATCAAACCTTGGGTAAGTATTTTTCGGGAGCGGAAATCGTGGATAATTTCTTGGCCGCTCGATCCAAATCAGATGCGCCAATGAAAGTTATCAGATTGAGCGGTGGCAACCCCACAATAGTCCCCGAAATCATTATTGATGTTTACCGGGCGATCAAAGCCAAAAATGCCGGAGCATATCTTTGGGTCGATTCAAATTTATCAACGCCACGCTACATGGAATCACTTGGCAACGATCTTAGAGATATATTGAACCAAAAAGATGTCGGGGTTGTGGGATGCTTCAAGGGATTTACGGCGGAAGATTTTGCGATGCTGGTTGGCGCTAAACCGGAAGTTTTTGAACAACAATTTGAGACTGCCGCATGGTTTTTAGAACAAAAAACCGATTTTTTTGTCTATTTACCGGCCTTGGTTTATGGAAATGTTGAGGAGAAATCAATGAGTTTTGCTAAAAAACTTAATTCGATTAATAAAAATTTAGCGCTACGAACCGAAATGCTGGAAATCATCGATTATCCGGGAGCAACATCAAATTACGAAAGAACCGCTAAGCTTGGCCGCCCAATGCCGACAACCGACCAGCGAGAAGTATTTGATACTTGGTATAACATGATCTTGCCACAATTTTATAATGCCCATGATTTGAAAAAGTTCTGTTGCCAAATACCATTGTATGAATAATAACGAAAATATCGATAAACTGAAAAAAATATCGCGGGATTATCTTTGTGCAAGAAAAAAATTCAGGGAAATTGCCGACACAATCCCAGAACTTACAGGAAACGATAACATAGTCGGACGAATCGGAGAGTTTATAGCCCTGCAATTCCTGCGTGATATATGTGGGAACAATAATGTGATACGCAACGAATGTATGGTTGAAGCCGGTTACGATATCCTGGCGGATGGCAGGAAAGTATCAGTAAAAATCATTACATCTGAAAACACTACCGGAGCAACCACAAGAGTAAGGGATCCGTGGGATGAGTTAGTACTTATCGAACTAGACGGATGCAATGTAGCAAGAATTGGTTTCTTAAAAAAAGAAAAATTAGCCGAAGAACATGGAAAGCTTAATCCTATCGCAAGGCGCACCATGTTAAACGAGAGAGGTCTTATCGGACGATATGGTAAGGTTTATTCTGGAAATGCGGTTAAAAAATATTTGTAAGTTTACTACTACTTTTAATAAATAATACAAGCGTCTAATTGATTTTTTAGACGGAATTAGACGGAAGTGGTGGGTTGCGCATTTTGCGCTTCTTTTCCTAATTATTAATAAAACCAGATAAATACTATGCTATTTGCCTATAATAAAAACACTAAGAAAATTTCCACGTTTAACGAAACCGACTTAAAATCGAATAATATTTTAGAGCGACAGGATCTCGAAAAATGGATCGAAAATTGTCCAGAGATTATTGGAGAAGAGCTTTTAATTTTAACAACCGAGTATGATCAATTCGACAAAACCAACGAAAGGCTTGACTTGCTTGCAATCGACAAAGAGGGAAATTTGACGGTCATTGAGCTAAAAAGAGATGATAGCGGCAAGAACGTAGAGTTGCAGGCAATCAAATATGCCGCTTATTGCTCAACAATGCTACTGGATGATGCGGCGAAACTATATCAGCAAGATTTTGGGAAAAAAGGCAACAAGATGACCCAAGAAGAAGCAAAGAAGCGGATTATGGAGTTTGTTGACGATGAAGAATTCAAAGAGCTGAACGACAGGCCAAGGATTATTATTGTTTCAAGGGAATACAGGCCAGAAGTAACAGCCTCCGTTTTATGGTTAAGGAAATTCGGGATAGATATTAGTTGCATAAAATTTACACCTTACAAAATGGATGATGATAATATTCATTTCGAATCAAACATTCTCATTCCTTTGCCAGAAGCTGAAGCATTCATAATACGATCCGAAAAAAAAGAAATCGTGGAACACTCGACAACATCATCTCAAGAGGAATACATTAATTTTTATGCGGAATTAATTAATAGATTGAATTTAATTATACCTGATCAATATAAAGAGCCCGGTCCGCATAATTATTATTCAATTCCAACCGGTATAAGCGGAGTTCATTTCGAATGGTTATTTCGCAAAAGATCGAGAAGCAGTTTCGGGGTCGAACTTCATTTTGAGAAGGGAAACAGGGAATTTAATAAAAAAGCGATTGATAAATTGGAAATCTTAAAAATGCAATTAGAAACGGCTTTGGGAGAAAAAGTTGTTTACCAAAAAGACTGGGGTCGAAATTGGTCTCGACTGTATATCGAAGCTAATAATGGTGAAATAACTGAAGAATTAAAGATTTGGGCTGTTCAAAAAATGAAAATATTGATTGGAATTCTTCAACCAGAAATAGATAAAATGAAATAAAACATGCGAATAAAAGTTTTAGCAAAAGTTGATAAACTAGAGAAAAAACCAAAAAATACTGACTGTTTATGCTCACAAAATCGGATTATTTGAAATATACGCAGTGTTGCAAATACCTTTGGCTGCATAAATACCGGCGGGATTTGGTTCCCGAAGACGCTCAAGCCGCGATGCAGCGGCTTTTTGACGAGGGCTGTCAGGTTGAGGAATGGGCCTATAAGCTTTTCCCGGGCGGGGTG
>Ga0172381_10006702_pt1 | contig 11504 bp, 16 predicted proteins | sample Leawel6488metaG_FD_119754 | JGI IMG/M metagenome (GOLD analysis project Ga0172381, IMG submission 119754) | Leachate microbial communities from a municipal landfill in Southern Ontario, Canada - Leachate well 64-88 metaG | ecosystem: Engineered > Solid waste > Landfill > Unclassified | place... | reverse complement strand
GGTTTAGCGAAAAGAAACATACCCATATTGGTATTGATGATGCCATTGAACAAGGGGAAATGTTCTTTAATATATTGAAAGAAAGCAGAGAGTTGAAATGTTAAATTGGTACGTTACTTTTGGACAAAAACACCCACTTAAAGATGCATATGTTATTGTTGAAGCATCATCATATTCAAATGCTAGGAATGCTGTATTTGATGTTCTAGGAAGTCATTGGTGTTTTTAAATAATGATCCGCCAAAAGAAGAATATGCCCCAGATGGTTGTGTTGGGAATGTGATTAGAGGTTTATAAAAGAGCACGTATTACAAAATATACACACAAATAGTATTAAGAAAGATTTTGCATATGAAAATTAGACAAGGATTCGTAAGTAATAGTTCATCAAGCTCATTCATTTGTGTTATTGCCAAAGTGATTGATCCGGAAAAACTTGAGGTGTTCCTGGATAAAAACAAGAATTGTTTCTCAACTCATTGTAAACAAATCTATCTAGGATCAGAAGTTCCCGATGCAATTGAACATGATGTGTGTGATTTTGATGATAGAATGTACATTAATCCATCAGACTATCAGGAAAACGCACAATATCTAGTGGTTTCTGAAATTGGTGATGAAGGTGATAGTTATTTTACAGACGATCCTGATGGCTGGGATTTGAATTACGACATTGATTTTGACTTTTTTGATGGCTTTTGGCATGATCTAGTTGACAAGGCCGAAGAAAATGGTATACAAATAATGGAGAACACCTATTATGCAGGACGAAATGGATAATGTCTTTTAAATTAACTATTTGTATAGACGAATTATTATTTAACACATGGCATGATGAGCATATTAAAAATTGCTGTCCAAAAGATGGATGGGAAATTAATTTAAACATTAAGAGTACAGGTATTGGTAATAGAATTATTGCAACTTGCCCTATCTGTGGTGAACAAAAAGATATAACTAACTACTTGGATTGGTAATATGGATAAAGATAAAGCAGAAGGTTTGTTTGCAGTAGCCGCTCTAGTATTTTTAGATGGGCTTGTATTATCAGTCTCAAGAAAAAACGATCACAATGATTTTGGATTGCCTGGTGGAAAGATTGATCCAGGAGAAACACCAGTACAAGCTATTATACGAGAATTAAAAGAAGAGACTGGTGTTACCGCCACTAAAATCAAACAAGTATATGAGGATTTAGATAGGGTTGAAGATGGTGAGCCAAGACCTTGCCGTACTTATTTGGTTGAGGAATGGTATGGTGAACCTAGAGCGGTTGAAAAAGCACGAGTTGAATGGTTAAGGCCACATCAATTATTCTGTTTTACAAATACTTTTAACCGATATAATATAGAGCTGTTTAGCCATCTTAAAAGTTCTGGTCTAGATTATTTGTGGAAAGATTAAAAATGGAAAAACAACATACAGTTCGTGGTTTTGGTTATTATCAATTCACTGATCGGTACGGATCAAAGTGTTCTTTGCAAAACTCATCTATCTGTGCTGAAGAAGGTTATATTTGGTTTGGTGTAGATTCCGATAGCGAAGGTGTAGTTAAAAAGATTGGTGAGAATAAGCAGTACCCAGCTAGATGTAGAACTGTAACCAATGCAGAATTAGAGGAACAAGGATTAGAAGTATTTAGCCGTATGCACCTTAGCCAATCTCAGGTTAAAGAATTACTACCACATTTAATTAGGTTTGTAGAAGAGGGAGAAGTATGACAAATATTATTGCATTAGGTACCGGTTCCGCTTTCACAATGAAGAATTGGCAATCAAATTATATCATTCAACGTAACGGTAAGAACTTGTTGGTTGACTGTGGTGGTGATATTAGATTCTCATTAAGAGATCAAGGATTGTCATTTAAAGATATTGATGCTTGTTTTTGTAGTCACGGCCACCAAGACCATGCTGGCGGCCTAGAATATCTTGGTTTTACACGTTACTTTTTGTATAATGATAAAGGTTGTTTAGAAATGGATGAAAAACTTCTAGCTGAAAAGATTGAAGTTGAATATGTTAAGTTTTTAGAAATCTGGAAAAATATTCCGGATGATTACTGGGTTACTAATCTTCATGTCCATATTTAATTTAGCCTATTTCTTTTAACAAAGAAGATATAAAGCATCATGTTCTATTTTTACAATGACACTTCCAAACCTGCGCCATTTGTTAGGAATGAGTCTGAGCCAAAATTTGATGGTTGGTATTGCAATAAAGATTGTCCTTGTTTAAAGATTAAAATTACATTTTTAGAAACAATAAGAGTGTGTAATAAATATAATACATCACTAGCTTTGTATAAGTGTCCGATAGTTCCTAGGTGTGCTCGGTGTTGGAATGAGTATGGGGAATAATAAATGGAAATTAAAGATATAAGCGCATATTGCGATCAATTCGATTCTTGTGATGAGGATGAGGACAGTAAGATTGAGCCAAAGTTTTCCAGCATCTTTTGTTTAAATACTTGCGAAGGATTGGGATGGAAGTTTAATGGCGGGAATGATCAGCATTATTGTGACAAGTATAGAAGCTTGTTATGTTCAACCAAGGATGCAATTATTCCAAGGTGCAGATTGTGCGTGAAAGAGTTTGGGGTTTAAATGACAACATATAGCCGGTTTTACAATATCTTTTTTAATAAGGATATGACACCAGAATTTGCTGGTGAGAATTGTAAGGAAACATGTAATGGTCTATGTCATTCACATGCTAAAGATAATACAGTTTGGGTTTGTGAATTATATGATTTAGAGTTATGTTCAGATTTTGATGAAACAATTCCTCGCTGTAAAGAATGTGTGAAAGAGTTTGGAGTATAGTCACAAAAATTTCTTGACAAAATCTTTTCCTATGCTATTATCCGTCATCGTTTAAAAACGTTGGCGGATTTTCTATTTTAAAGGACATTATCATGCTAGCTAATTCTTATCAAAAACAACCATTGGATCTTCATTTGATCGCCACCATGAAAACAGCTATGTATTGTGCTGTTCGTATGGGCGTTAAAGATCAAGACCTTATCAATATTGCTGGTCTTTCTGGGTTACTTCATGATATTGGCAAGTGTACAAAGTATTTTCAAAACATTACACTTGCAAACGAACATTTTAATACTGATTTAATCACTCAACACTATCCTAATTACAATAATAAGAATGTTTTGTACCCAAGACATAATGAAATTGCATGGCTGTATTCTATTTATCATGCAAAATCAAAAGCAAAAAAGGGTGAAACTAAGTTTAAAGACATTGGACCACAAGCTATCTACTGGCATCACGGTACTTTTCTTAAGAACTCAGATATTCTAGATCAAAAAAGCCCAAGAACTACCCAGTCAATTATTAATGAGCTAAGTGTGTTTAACACTAATGAGCTTGATATTGTTTTTGATCAGATAGATAAAATTCTGGCGAGCATTGAGCTTCCATTTGATGTGTCTAAGTATCTTGATCCTGAAATTGACGATTCAACTGTAACAATTTCTAGGCTTTATGAAGAGGATAAGAATGTTGGAGATATTACTAACGCTCAAAGAATGGTTGTAAGAAGCTGCGTTATCTTTGCTGACCACTTAGTATCTTCATTATCATCTGAAGAACTAATAACATTAATTGATAACCCTTCTTATTATTTTGAAGATGAATCTGATAATGCTAACTACATTTTCAAAGCGCCTGATAACTACAATATTGAGCGATTTAAACTTCAAAAGGATATTATTGATCAATGCCAACAAACAACTATAGTTAAAGCACCAGCAGGGTTTGGTAAGTCATTGATTGGTGTTATGTGGGGAGCTAAACAAAAAGGACGTATCTATTGGGTATGTCCAAGAAATACTGTAGCCGAAGGTGTTTATCACAATATTTTACAGGAACTTAAAACATTCAATATTCCACTTTCAGTAGAATTGTTTTTAACATCAGAAAGAAAAGAATGTACTAATCCTGAAATTCCTGATTGTAAGTCCGATATCATTGTAACTAATATTGATAACCTTCTTTCCCCAATGATAAGTCAAAAAGCTACGAACCGATTGTTTGATGTTAATATTGGAAATGTTGTATTTGATGAATTTCATGAGTTCTTAAATGATGAGGCTTTGTTTGGTGCTTTTATTGTTTATATGAAAGCAAGAAATATTATCTGCACAAACACTAAAACACTTCTGCTTTCAGCCACTCCTTCTATATTTAATAATTTCTGGGATGGATCTGATAACAAAACAACCATCCTTCCTAGCGTTGACAACCACTATCCTGCTCAGCACAATGAATTATATAGGTTTGTGTTTGGTGAAGAGTTTGTTTGTAGTCCTAAACAAAGCTCACTAACAATGTATTCTTCTATTAATAATGTACAAGGATATTATAAAGAGGGGTATACTGATATTATCCATAGCAAATATTCTGATGAGGATAGGGCGGAAAAAACACAAGCTATTCTGAAAAAGTTTGGGAAAAACGGTGATAAGAATGGTATTGTTATTTCAGCACCTGTTCTTCAAGCAGCTTTGGATATTAGCTTTACAGAACTATCTAAGACGATTGAATCTCCTGAGGCTGATATCCAGACAATTGGGCGTATTAACCGATGGGGCGAAGAGAAAAAAGAATGCGTATTGAATTTCCTAGATCTTACCAAAGACAAATCAGAAAGATGTGCTATTGTTGCTCGTTACAATCTTGAACTTACAAAGCATTGGCGAGATTTTTTGATTGAAAATGTTTCTGATCCGGTATCCCTCAACGAAATCTATTCTCTTTACAACAGATTCAACCAAGAAAACTACAAGGATATTTTTAATTTCGTTTCTGATGGTTACAAAAAAGCAATTGAGAAGCTTACCACATTCTTTCCCGTTCAAAAAACCTACGAATCTGTTGAAGGAAAAAGAATTTCTGCAAAAACTCTAAGAAACAGTTGCGCATCGTACTTTCTTGTGGTAAAAGATAGGAACTTAAAGACGTGGTGCAACTTCACTATCTCTGCCCAAGAATTTGAAATGGAAAAAATTCTAAAAGATAACAGAGACAAACTTGAAAACTCAACTCTAAAAACGGTTTGGGAAAGTTTGGAGAAAGTTAAAGATACCCAAGGAGAAAATGTATATGATTATTCGGATTTGATTAATAAATTCTTTGGTAAAAAGGCTAAGAAACAAAAATTCACCGCAGAAGATTTGAAACGATTCGCAAAATGTTCACAAACCCCATTGCCCATTTGGTCGATGGTATATGATAAAAACCTAGGACTAATTAAAAAGTAAAATAAATATATGACAAAATCAATTCTAATTAAGGCTACTATTGAAGGCTCGGGTATCGTTAACTTTGATTCCAATGACCAGAAATGGCTTTGGAACCGTCAAAAGGATGTAGAGAAGTGTTTTCATAGTAATGTTTCTTTTGGTAAGGGCCGCTATTATCCAACTACAACACTTGATAAGGACGGTAACCAGGTAGAATTTCTAACTAAGACTGGTATTATCTCAGCTGATTGTATTAGACACGCAATGTACGAAGATAGTATGTTTATTCATCTTCCAAATGTTATGCATGATGATGAACTTCTACTTCGTACCGTTGCAAACCCAGCCTTTGTTGAGCGTGGTTATATGTTTGCGCGTGATGAAAAAACCACGTGGAAACGCAAGTCAGGATTCCTTATTGGTTATGCTAAGGCCGTTACAAGTTCAGCACCAGCCCTTGAAACTTTCTCTAATACCCAACCAAAGACCGGTGAAAACAAGTCTGAGGAAGCTGCTGAAACCTCATTCTTTAAGCGTGAGGTTCGTGGGGATACCACTTACGAACTATCAGGTGTAATTGATGTTGGAGAACTTGGTTTTATCTCTGTTAGTGAAATCCATGACCGTGTTAACTTTGATTCTGATTATGCTGATAAGTACCGTTTGATGCTTGGTGAGAAGCTTGGATCAGAAGTATCAGAGGTTGGTTTTTATAACAAGACAGGCGATGCTTATAACATTCCAGAGCAGGGTATCCTTCTTAATCCAGAGCAAGTTAAGAGTCTTGTTCTGGATATCCTAAAGCGATTGGCTCGATTTAATATTACTCGCGCTGTTACTGGGTTTGCCAAGACTACTTCATTGAGTATTAAATTCGTGTCAGATCCTTTGGAAGATACTTTTGAAGATGAGTCTGGTTGGGTGGAAATCTTTAATAAGAAGTTCAATTCAGCAGCTCTTGATAATGTTTCGTTTGATGCTGCATATACAAAGACTGAGTTGCAAGCAGAGGCACTACAGAAGATTGAGTCTTATAAAAAGAAGTTTGGATATGTAAAGAAGGAAAAGCCAAAGAAGGCTGCTAAGGGTAAAAAAGAAACTGACGCTTCTGTTGATGAGTAAATAATTAAGATGGGCGGGTTTAATGCTCGCCCATCTTCCCAATTGGTGAAAAATATGTATAATCATTTGTTAGTTTTGCGGTTTGAAAATGCTGGAATTTTTTCTAAGTACTGGAAAGAAAAAGATGGAGTAAAACAATCGGCAAACAAAGATGATCGTGTTTTAGATGGTAAGAAACGAGAAATGAGAACTGCTGACCAATGGATCGATCAAAAAACAGGCACATTCCATTATTCCTTCATTGAAAATGTTATCCGGGTATTGGTTGGTCAACGTCCGGTATCTAAATATAGAAACACTTGCGTTGAAAAAGATGAATCAATTGAAGAGATTGCAAAAAGATCCTTGATTAAGATTGGTTCATTAACTACAAAAGACAAAAACAACCAAGATATTTATGTTAAAGAAAAAATAACAACCAGAAAAGCACTTGATAATAGTTGGTCACCTGAAACAACACCTAGCTGGACTCGTTTTAAATACCTGCTACCAGAGGCTCTTTATAATAAATTGGTTGAAGTTGCTAATGATATCTGTAAAACAAACGCACAAGATATGTTGTTTGATAAGGTTGCAGATGTTTTGTTTGAAAGTAAAGATCCACGAGTAGATGATCTGGTTAAAGAGGCTAGAGATAATAAAGCAGAACCATTAGCAAAACTTTTAACCGGAAGTAAGATTCATAGTCTACAACAAGCCGGATATATTGGTCTTGGTCCTTATCTAAAAACATTAGTAACCAAAGGTGTTTCTGATATTTCAAGACTAGATGGATCAATTTGCATTCCACTATCTTCCGATGAACTTGAACTGTTTAGAAAAGGGAACGGGCATGCTAGTTTGTTTGATGGTGGTTTGGTTTTAATCAAGGATATTATTGATTTGCGATATACAACAATGGAAATGGTGACCAGCGAATACCAAAAGGTGCAACAATGAATATTTATATTATCCATCAATCATTAAGTGATAATTACAAAAACCATCAAATGTTAAAAGAACTATTTCCAGGCGAAGGAAAATTACTTTATCAAAACAAGGGCTCAAAACTAATAGTAGCTACAACAATCTCGCTTGATCCTAAATTTGAGAACGAGTTTAATATTGAATTTTTTGGTAAAAGCAACGATCTAATAAATAAACTAAACGGCGAAGTGTTGTTTTCTATTAGATTAAACTCTGTAAAAGGAAATAAGTCTAAGAGATTTACACTACATAAGGATCAGTTACCAGAATGGGTTGATAATAAGCTTAGTAGTCTTGGAATTTGTTATAAAACAATTAAGGATGAAGGGGTTATTATGTCGATTAGAAAGGGTGAGAAGTGTTATCATTCATCTGTATTGGTTACTGGGTTTTTAAAAACGGATGATAAAGAGATGTTGGGTAATATTGTTAATAATGGAATTGGTCATGGAAAAGCGTTTGGATTTGGTTTACTGAATATTTTTGGGATCTGAGTTGCGAGAGGTGTGGTGGCTCCAAAACCCCTGGGACCGCTCGCAAACTGGAAAACGGTAACAAAATCAAACAGTTAGAACAACAAAGAAAGGCTGGTACAATGTGTGATAATGTAGTTATAAGGATGGAAAAAGGAAGTGCTCGCAAAGTGGTTTGTAAGTGGTTGAGAGTATTGGGGTTCTGACGGACGTAATACATTCCCTTCCGAATAGTGAAGGGGTTGAAACAAACCACCAGAACGTACCATAGCCATATCTTTAGCCACAATACATTCCCTTCCGAATAGTGAAGGGGTTGAAACGTGTTGCAGGATCTCTTGTAATGTCGAAATAGTTAAATACATTCCCTTCCGAATAGTGAAGGGGTTGAAACGCAGCAGCAACAGGAGCAACAGCAACAGCCAATGCAATACATTCCCTTCCGAATAGTGAAGGGGTTGAAACGAGAATTACTTTGAAGTTTCTTTTGTTTCTATTGATAATACATTCCCTTCCGAATAGTGAAGGGGTTGAAACAGCACTACAGCAGACACCAGGACAAGTTTAGAAGGGGTAATACATTCCCTTCCGAATAGTGAAGGGGTTGAAACACCACGAAGATGCCGAACCCACGTCCGCGACCGGACGAATACATTCCCTTCCGAATAGTGAAGGGGTTGAAACAATGCTCTAGCTCCTTTGGGCGTGTTTCCTTCATCTAATACATTCCCTTCCGAATAGTGAAGGGGTCTAACCCTTCATCTTGGCTTTTTCACGCCATTCTTTCTGCTTTTCTTTGTACGCTTTCACACAACCTGGACATCTACAACCATACTGTCTATACATCCAATAGCTATTATGTTGTGTTGGGTTTTGAGCAAAGTCAAATGACTCTCGGGTTTTTGTACGATGACATTTTGGGCAAAGTAGCTGCAAATTACCTATTTCCTCTTCGAATTTCTTATCATTAACCGAGTGCAGATCAGCGGCCCTCATTGTTTTTTTATTAGCATCAATATGATCTAGGTGAAACGGACCTTCTTTATTACCGCACATCTTACATTTATTTCCAAGGCGCTTATAAAGCTTTTCCCTAGTATTATGATAGCGTTTAGCCATATACTCTTTCATATATCCATTGCGAGATCCGGCTGCTTCCGAGTATAGTTCGGCAAATTTTAAGATTTTCCTAATATCTTCTGACATATTTTTATGCCAAGTTATTCTAGGAACAAACTCCCTATTGACATTCTTCCAGAATCTGGTAGGATACCCCTATGACTACAATATACAGGCAAGATATTACTGAGATAAACGAGCTTGGCAAGAAATATGGTTGTCAACTTAGGGATAATCCTTCCTATGCTATTTTTGGAACATTATATATTAAATCACTTAAAAAAACAATTAGTGGAGCGTTAGCTTTTGCTTCCAATCAATTTTTTGCTCATCTTTTAACAAGAGAATTTAAGAAGTTGGGCGCTAGCGTTACTTTAATGAAGACCGAATATTGCACGGATAACTCACAAATTAAAAATACAATCTCACTGGAAAAATACAGACTACAATTGTTGGAGAAAGTTTCAAGTCAATAACCCCCTCCCAAGCGCAGCTTGGAGAGGGGGCTTGTGAGTAAAATAAGAGGCTAATTATTAAAAAGCAAATTAAAACATCGACTAGGGAATCCGAGGTAGAATCTTCTTCTGGAAACAGAAGAAGAGACGGCCGTTATAGGAAAACTGAATCATCTGACCGTAGCAGGTTGAAACATAATACTGGTGCTTCTCAAGCCGGTATTCTCTGTGATGATCAGTCCCGAAGAGAGAAATTATCCATTATTAATAGCAGTATTAATAATGGAAGGAAGGTAACTTCCGTTCCTGTTGTTTCATCTACAGGAAAACCTCTTATGCCCTGTTCTCCTAAACGGGCAAAAGAGCTTATGAAAAAAGGAAAAGCTAAAAAGAAATTCACTAATCAGATCTTTTATATTAAACTAACCCAAAGGGAAGATGGAGATATTCAACAAGTTTCTTGCGGAATAGATCCAGGTTCTAAAAGAGAAGGCTTCACAGTAAAATCTAGTATTAAGACTTTCATTAATATTTTATCAGAAACAAGTAATGTTGTTTCTGATAAATTAGAATCAAGAAAAAATGCTAGAAGATCAAGAAGACAAAGAAAGACTCCATGTAGAAAGAATAAGATGAACAGAAATAGAAATAAGTCTTTTCTACCACCATCTACAAGAGCAAGATGGAATACTAAATTAAGGATAGTTGATATACTGAGAAAGATTTATCCTATTTCAGATTACGTAGTAGAGGATATTAAAGCAATAACTAAAAAAGGAAAAAGAAAATGGAACAAATCTTTTTCACCATTAGAAAATGGTAAGAATTATTTTTATGATAAAATCAGAAAAATAGGCAAGCTAACTTTGCTACAGGGACATGAGACAGCAGCAATTAGGGAAGAGTTAGGGTTAATTAAGACAACTAAAAAATTAGATGATGTATTTGAGGCACATAATGTGGATAGTTGGGTATTAGCTAATTCAATATTTAACATTCAAAAAGTTCCTGATAATAAGGAAATATATAAGTTTGTACCAATGATAGTTCATAGAAGACAGTTACACATGTTTCAATTTAGTAAAGGTGGAAAAAGGAAGAGATATGGAGGAACTGTTTCGTTGGGGATTCCTAAAGGAACAGTATGTAGATATCGAGGAGACTATTTGGTAGTAGGTGGAAACAGTGTAGGAAAATTATCCTTGAACAGATTAAGTGATAATAAGAGGATAACTAAAAGTGCGAAGGTAGAAGAGATTGAGTTGATGGGGTATAAACAGAGGTGGAATGTAAAGAGGATCTAAAACAAGTGAGGATGAGCAATTCCTCCCCCACCATGTAATGGAAGGGGTTTCCTTGCTCATATTTTTATGACAAATATTAAAGAACTAAAGGCGATGTTAGATCAGATTGATGAATACGATGATGCTTACTATAATAGGAGCGAGTCATTGGTATCAGATCCTATTTATGATGCATTGAAGGATCATGTTCGTGCATTCTATTCTTCTTTCTCTGTTAAGACAAAGGCGGATGAAAAGCTAAAGAATAGAATTGATGATGCGTTGAGTCGTGTTGGTGCTCCTCCGCCTAAGGATGGAAAGTGGGACAAGGTAGCACATTCCCAACCGATGCAATCATTAAACAAGTGCAATACGCCAGATGAATTTGATACTTACCATAAAAAGTGTGGAAGTGTTAGCGCTTATGTTTTGTCTGAAAAGCTTGATGGCATTTCTTTATCTTTGCAATATGAGAATGGAAAGCTTGTACAGGCATTGACAAGGGGTGATGGATCAACTGGGGAGGATATTACTCGCAATGCCAAGAAGATGAAGGGTGTTATTGATGATGTCAAAGGTGATTTTACTGGGTTTGTTCGCGGAGAGATTGTATTAAAAAAGTCCGATTGGAAAAAACACTTCCCAGAATTATCTAACCCTCGAAATGGCGCATCAGGAATTGCTAAAAGAATTGATGGCGTAGGGGTTCAGCATCTATCCTTCCTTCCTTATAAGGTTGAAGGGGTAGATTTTGATACTGAATTAGATATGATGGATTTTATTAAGGGTATTGGATTTGATACTCCTAATTATTATCTTGTTTCTAG
>Ga0172381_10006701_pt1 | contig 11505 bp, 19 predicted proteins | sample Leawel6488metaG_FD_119754 | JGI IMG/M metagenome (GOLD analysis project Ga0172381, IMG submission 119754) | Leachate microbial communities from a municipal landfill in Southern Ontario, Canada - Leachate well 64-88 metaG | ecosystem: Engineered > Solid waste > Landfill > Unclassified | place... | reverse complement strand
GGGCGCATTGTATCTTATCCAGTTCAAACTTCGTGTGTGGACTTGATTGAACCTGAGCCATCCGTTAAGATAATGAATTATGGTGACTATTGTCGTCATCATTATGGGTCTCTCTTGAGCAGTCTTTTCTACTTTCCTTGGAACGAGAAAATCTACAACACACATATTTCAAATATAGATATAAGTGTGACATCTAGGGTTCCTGCTATAGCGCAGCCCTCCGGCACTTATCTTTACCCATCTTGCGGACGCTTTGGGGCATTACCCGAGGCTATGTCCGAACGATTGTTGAAGAATAGAAAACATTATTCTTCACCTGTTACTTACATAGATAGTAAGCAGCAGTACTTGTTAGGGGATATCAGGTGTCATTATACGCTACTCGTATGGGCAGCACCATTTCGTTCTCTCGTTACTTATTTACATCTTAGACCCAAGTTTCTAAGATACTCTGATCTCTACTTAGTTACAAAAAAGGTAGGAAGAGGTTACTTGCCGGGACTTGCTCGCTACAGGGCTGATGGAGTTATAGAGCATCGGGAAAGCTACGAAGCTGTGTTAAAGAACAATAATGATCAGTTTGCCCAGAAAGAGGTCAACGCAGATTATATGAATCGAATCTTAGAGATGGAATTGAATAATCTGAGTGACACAGCATTTGTGCTACCCGATGCGTATGTTACACCCACCATAGGATGGATTAAGGAACTATCAAATATTACTTGCGAGTTGCGCAAGCAATCTATCGTATTGCACGGTAAATCTGGAACCACGATCCACAAGAACATATGGCCGATTGTGCAAGATAGTATGAGATTGGCTGATGAAATAAAACAAATTGTGTATAGGAGAAGTTGATGCTATTAGATGTAGGTAGCGTAATAAAAAGAGGGGCCGATGGAATATGCATGGACTTGCATCCACAGGCTGACATAGTGCATGATGTTCGAGTAACACCGTGGCCGGTAGGAAGCGCCTCTGTTGATGGACTTTTAGCTAGTCACATTCTTGAGCATTTTACCAGAGAGCAGGGCTGGGAATTCTTAAGTGAGTGTCATAGGGTCTTGGCTCCGGCATGCAACATAAGTATTGCCGTCCCTGATATGGATAAGTTTATTCTGGGGCTTATCTTAGATGATCCAGGGGAATACGATAACTGGCAACCTGCCAATCTTAATTGGTGTCTCGGTGGAGGACCAAATACTACTCCGCCGTATGAAAATGACCCTATGAACAATCCTGATGGGCACAAGAGTCTTTACTGCTTCGAGAGCCTAGCTTACATGTTAGAATACTCAGGATTTGTAAACATCAGACGGGTTACCTACAATACATCCATCTTTCACACATATCACACCGAAAAGTATAAAGAGTTTTCACTGTATGTTGATGCACAACGCAGTGTAACAGGAGGATCAAGTTAATGTTTGAAAATTACGACGATGCACGATTATATGACAAAATGATGAAAGACATACTGACTATCGAGACCACTCAGGCGTTTACTTTGGGGAATCGTCTGTATGAGGCGTTCGAGCCTAAGAGTGTTATCGATGTCGGTTGTGGACCGGGGATTTACTTGCTGCCATTCAAGGAACAAGCCTGTGAAGTTTTTGGCATCGATGCTTGTCCGACCGGTGGTGAGTGCCTGGACCCCAGTGAATTTGAACGGGTAGACTTGCGGATTCCTTATATACCAAGGCACAAGTATGATCTTGCACTTTGTCTCGAAGTAGCCGAGCACCTGCAAGAACATTATGCAGAGCAATTGATCGAAACTCTTTGTCTCTGTAGCGATACAATAGTTTTCACAGGAGCTACACCGGGGCAGGGCGGAACTTATCACTTTAATGAGCAGCCGCATGAATACTGGCTTGAGAAGTTTGCAGCTCGGAACTACAAACCTTTTCCTATGCAAGATGTATTTCGAGCGTGGCTGCAAGGGTTTGCAACTCCGCCGTATTGTCCGTGGCTCAAAGATAACTGTTTTATTCTAACAAACAGGTAAAACTACCTGTTGCGCTTACTATGCATGTATGTTACAATGCTTATAGACTGAGAGAAAGGCAGGCAACTAAATTGGTTAATCGAGTAGCAGTTTACGGTGATGTCATGCTGGATACCTGGGTAAAATGCAAACCCAGCCATTTGTCATCTGAATATCCTATTCCTATTTGTAAGGTGGAAAAAGAAATCTGTGAACCGGGTGGTGCGGCTAATGTGGCAGCCAGTATCCAAAATGGCTATGGTATTGATGTTGAACTTATTGGTTTAGTTGGCTACGATAAGCGCGAGGAAGCACTTCGTAATAGCCTAGTCGATCTGGGGGTAAGTGGATTATCGCTTATAGCTTCGCACGCCTGGAACACGATTGAAAAACGTCGATTTGTCGATGAACTTGGACGCCAGTTTGGGTTACGTCTTGACACGGAAGATCGATTTGATCTTGTCAATCATCCTAATTTGTGGTGTGAAGTCCAAGAACAAATTGTTAAGCTCAGCAAAACTTGCGATGTCCTGGTGATAAGTGACTACAACAAGGGAACTTGCACTGAGCAGCTTGTTCAGGAAGCTATTGCACTTTTCCACCAAGAAGGTAAGTATACCATAGTCAATGGCAAGCCTGCACATTTTAACTGGTATACCGGAGCCGATCTTGTGGTGTTCAATCAAACAGAGGCAGCAGTAGTTTGGAGAGACTATTTTCTTGGTTGTGACATAGATAATAGTTTTTCTGTGTTGGCCGAAACTATTAAGAATTGCTTAGATAGCAACCCCATTGGCTGCAGGGCTGAAGTTTTGATTACCTTGGGTGCGGCGGGCATGGTTTACGTCAATAAAGAAGGGCAAATTTATGAACTTCCAGCAGAACCAGCCAACGTAGCCGACGTAGCCGGGGCGGGAGATGTTGTTGTATCAACAATCGCAGCTAATGGTCGTTGTGATGAAGGAGTTTTGTCTGACGCGGCTTATTGTGCTGCTGATGCAATTTCGAGGTATGGGACTTCGCGTATAGACGCGGAAAGGCTGGTAATATGATGTGGATCGAGGTTACAAAGATTGTGTGCGAAACTGTGTTTCGTATAGCCCTGATCTGGGGACTTGTGCAAATGGTCCAACTTATCACGGTCGGAAGAACGATGAAGATCATGAATAGACAGCGCTGAAAGGAATAGTATGATGCGGAATTTTGTTTACATAGATACAGAAACAGGCGGTCTGGATCATCGAGTGCACGGACTTACTGAAATAGGGGCCATCGCATTTGAACTTGATCCCTTTAACGGGCACACGCGATTGTTGGATAAGTACAATGTCCTAATTGAGCCTCAATTGTATTTGGCTTACACTCCTTACGCTCTGGAGATGCAAAAACGAACTCTCAAAGACTTGGAAGAGCTTGGCGCTACAGAGATAGATGCGCTACGAGGTTTGGGGGAGTTTATTTGTCGAAATGTAATGTCAGGCTGGACTGGAAGAATTGTTGCCCATAATGCTGAGTTCGACTACAAGTTTTTGGCCGCACTCAGTGATCGTCATGAAGCAGGTATGTTCCAATCCGACAGGCACAATAAGTGGATATGTACGCAGCAAATGTTTAGAATGCTGCAAGGGTTGGGGGTTGTTATGGAAAACGGAGCAGGACTAGATGATATAATTAACTATTATAACATCCCTGCAAACGCAAACAGGCGTCATACAGCTTTAGTTGATGCCGAATACGGGGTGCAGGTATTCGGGCACATGATTGCAGATTTGAATCGATTTTATCAAACAAACGGAGGACCAAAATGTACGCAGCTTTTACACTAATCTTTGTGGTAATGATGGTGATAACCTGGATTTATGCAGGTTATCTGACCGGGCAGCAGTATGCTAAGACGGTAGCTGCCAATCCCCACCTAAACGTCCAGATAAACTGGATGAATGTATTTTGGCAGGGTATAACCTGGGTAGGCTTCTGGGCTTCTTTTGTGGGAGAACGTGTAGCTCAGAAACAACTTAAGAAGAATCCTATGAAGATCACAGAAGTTACACAGGTTATGGATAATTCGGGACGTGCAGCAGCGCCTTTGCAGCAAGTTAGTGAGAGGAAGCAGTAATGAAACTCAATGGGGGATTTCCCATACTGTTGATCGATCCACCTTGGGATTATGCCAACGATCAGGGGCATGATTCAGCTCGGGGTGGAACTCCTTACGAGCAGATGTCTATAGAGGATTTATGTAGCATCGCTCCACTGATCGATAAGGTAGCCGCCAAGGATTGTGTTGTATTTCTCTGGGGCACAAATCCGAAACTACCAGAAGTAATGCAGTTTATCGAATCCTTGGCAGCCTATAAGTTTAAGTTCGTTACAGTTCCATTCGAATGGGTCAAACTGAATCCAACAGGATCAGTTTGGGCACATGAGGAAACTCATGTTATAATGACTACTGATAATGAACAAGGAACTACGATCACTCCGAAAGATATACTATTGAAAGGCGGAGTGCGCTCGGGGCAGGGCTACTGGACTGCAGGCAACATTGAGTATGTGACCCTGCTTAAACGTGGAAGTCCCCAGCGAGTTTCAAAGATTGTGAAACAGATAGTTTTCGCTCCACTGGGAGAGGAACATTCGGCCAAACCTGAAGAGGTAAGAACGCGTATCAATCAGTTGATGGGTGATCTTCCGGGGCTGGAACTTTTTGCGCGGCTGCCCAAGGTTCGTGGGTGGAAGAAACTTGGATATGAAATCACAGGAAACGACATCAGGGACGATCTTAAGGAGCTTATAGACAATGGGTAAGCACAGTATGAAAAGTAAAAAGAGGGTTCTGGTGATATGTAGTGCGTGTGCACTATTAGCAGGTAAGTCTGAAAATAGTATCCACTCACAAGTTACAATGCACGAGGGTACGTGCGACGTGTGTGATCGTATTCAAGTAGTGACTGATGTTCGGGACTGGGGATACTTTACACCTGAGCAGATAATGCAAGCAAAAGCCAAGCTGAAAGAGTTTGGAATGGATAAGCATTCTTATGCCGATACCAGCGATGTGAAGCGTTTGATAGAGGTTATCACAGATGTCCTCGGACTGGATAATATGAGCTACATGCTCAAACTTACCATCAGGGGCATTCTGGACGATATAGCCAAGGAAAAGCGAATTAGATTGTTCGATAGCAGACAGCTAGCTTACTGGTATGCTAAGGATGTCGAATTTATGCAAAACAAGCAAGAACGCGAACAGAAAGTTGAATTGACTGTTGTCGATCATGGACAGATAATTGGTTGATCTTAATGCGCGAAACGCGTAATAATACTAGTGCTTTTGCTCCTTAAGATCAACTAGGTGAGTGCTATGCGGTATTTTAAGCAATTGTTGGAATTGAGGTTGAAGCAGCTTGAACGACGCGAAGCTAAGTTGCTTAACACTGGTTCTGTGCAGGAATACTGCAAAAACTTGGTGCAACAAAAACGTTTACGGGCTTTGTTGCGAATCTTGCAACACATTATGAGGAAAGAGCATGTTTAGATGTGTTAGAGACCCGGAGCATGTGTTTATAGCACCTGGTTCACGACTACCGATTTCGGGCAGAGAACCGACAGATCAGCGTATACCCTGTTGCCCTGTATGTGGCAGTGAGTTCGAAGAGGTAGAAGTTTGCCAGTGGTGCGGGGAAGTTATTGACGTGGAGGGCAACTGCCCTACTGGATGTCAGGCAAAGTAGGAGGACTTATGCCAAGCTATCAATATAGATGCAATTCGTGCGGGCACATCTTTGACATATTTAAGATTAAACCCAAATCTATAGCCGAAGATGACAGTAGTCCCGAGTCTTGCCCAAAGTGTAGGTTTCGAGCAATTAGGATTATCAGTAATGTAAATATAAGTTTTAAGGGTTCGGGATTTTACTGCACAGATAATCCTAAGAAATAAACTAGTAGAAATACTAGTTGATCTTATTGTTCTGTTGTGCTATACTACAATTAGAAAATACACAGCGAGAGCGTAACTTCTGTGTATTCGCGTATGGGGTCCATAGCCCAAAATAAAGAGGCAGCCGGACAACGGATGTTATGTGTTGGTGCGAACCCAACTGGACCCCACCCTTTTTGATCTTTGAAAAGTATTATCTAAGAACGCTGTGGCGGGTGACACAGTGGTTTGATGGGTAGCAACTAGTGTTAAAGTTGTGCGGAGAGCACGCCGAAAAACCCATGGAACATTTCTTGAGGCGGTATATTGTATTCTACTATAGATGGTAACTAGGTCAAGTTCCACGTCCGAAAAGCGATGTTCTAAAATGCCCCAGCAAATTATTCTGACCTTAACTGGGGAGACAGCTAGTTAGTTGGTTCGAGTCCAACTTCTTAGGTAATACTTTTCAAAGATCAAATATGGGGGTGAATTAGACTCGATTGCGTAGCTATTAATTCTAATGCGAGCTGAGGATGACCGTTGGCCTCGTAAATCATCGGTTAAAAAAGAACTGCGAAAACAGACGAAACTGGAATACGCCTGAGTATCATCGATCAGATCAATGCCCGCGATAATGCGGAAGTTGACGGAGAAATGTTGCTCGCTGCCTAACGGCAAGGCTGTCGCTTCTCGGACTCCGATATGAGGAGACGGCTAAACTATCGGAATGATTGTTTCACTTTCTGTATTACTAGCCTGTTAGTTACAGGATACGCTCGTAGATTTAGAAAAGAGGGTGCGTAAGACCGGGGCTGCGATGCCCCGCACCTCCACCAAGTTTACAGTCAGGTGCTACACTCTGAATTAAAAGGAGAACCTAATGCCAGCAGATTGCAAAGTCAAATACCAGGTCCGAAAGAATGGTAAGTTTGTAGCCCAATTTGTCACCAAGTACGAGGCTATTGATTACATAAAGGGCAAGGGTGGCGATGTCATTGATATGGCTACAGGTAAAAAGTTGGAGGTGCAAACTCAATGATTACCGCGACGGGATTAAATGTAAACCCAGAAAACCTCAACTATGAAGATATTCGGGCGTATGATATTGCCTGGAGTCTTCACCACTTGAATTGCTTTAATGGGCACTCCCCGATTCCGTGGGACCTACTTTCTCACACCGGACTTGCCTACCAATTATATGTGCAGGATGTTCGGGATAAAGTAGATTGTGCTACTAGTTTGGCACTGCTTTTATCCGCCGTGGGAGAGTGCTACTACGCACCTGAATGTCACATAGATGTGTGTCAGCGTATTATTGAATTAGTTGTAAACAGATTCAATATTTCATACGATGACATAGATTGGGAAATAGTTTATAAGTATACCAAAACAGCTATAGCTGTCGAGTATGCGGCAATGTTTCCCTATGCCAAGAATCTCCCCAAGCCGGAATATCAATTAACCAGGACTCCTACTTTGGTAAAAGCCAAAGTAACGGATTACATTGAACTTCTTAGGCAGTTGGCAATCGGCAATAATGTGAAAGATATTGGAACATTATTCTATTGCCCGGACTTCCTGCAGACCTGCATCAAACAAGAGAAATCTCGTATAGACGAAGGTCTGTATGGCAACACAACATTCGATTTTCGCGGCACAGATGACGTAGACAACATGCGAGTTTAGTTGGAGGAATGCAATGAAACTGTTTAATGATATATCCACTTGTTTGGAGCGCTACTATTTGGGACGAGACTTCGAGGCACTTGAAGAGGCTAGGAGAATACTCGATAATGAGCTTGCAGACCCCACGCTCCAAGAAGAAATACTCACCATCGCCGAATCTGTTGCCGAAGTTGATGCAGATATCAAGCGTCGTGGCTTCTTTGAACTGCAAGTAGAAGATACGACAGTGATAAAGCAAGGTAAGTTTATCCGGGTGAAGCAACAGTATGGAGACGATGATTCATGCATGGTGCTAATGGTGGCCCATATATCGGACACGGAAATTGTTCTTGTTCCCGGAGGTGGGGCATGATTGATGAGCTAAAAAATGGGTGTGGAGTGGTGATTACTGTCCCTGGCACACGCTACCAAGTAACTGCAGAAGTAACCGAAATTGCAGATGAACGCATAAAGGTTAAGGGGGCAGACTATGAAGGCTGGATCACGAAGGAGCAAGTACAAAGCGTGCTGTCTCCCGGTAATTTCGCGCTCGATAATGCCCTTAACGTCATCGCAGAAAGCGAAGAATAGTCGCTGGTGGTGGGAATGTGGCCGGAAGAAATGTTATTCTACGAGGAAATTAGCTCGTGAAGCCCGAGACAAGTATGAGCTGCATTATCGGGATAAAATGAAGATATACAAGTGCAAGTATTGCGGCGGATTCCATTTGGCACATAAAACAAGGAGAGTTACGAAAAGTGAAGGTCAGAAATAGCAGTGGTCTCAATAAGATATTCGGATGTCCTTACAAGTCCGATATGACTTTAAGTTCTGAGTGGAAAGAAAGTCACTTAGTTACAATTGATTTGCCTTTCCCTATGCTTCTTGCCTGGGACACTAAGCAGAGTGTTCGCAAGATCACTGTTAACAAGGTAGCTGCGCCCTATTTTACCAAGGCATTCAACAACATCTGGAATCAGGCTCGCTACCAGATCAAACAGCAGTATGGTTTCAAAGAGACTGCAGAGTTTTACAACACAAAAGCCTTGGAACTGTTGCATAAGTTGAAATTAGACCTTTTCGGGGGCACATTCAACTTCAGGGCACAACGAGGAAGTTCCAGTATTTCCATGCATGCTTATGCAATCGCAATCGACGTCGATCCGGCTGCGCATGGACTGGGCAACAAAACTGCTACGTTTCCTGCGTGGTATGTAAAATGTTGGGCCGATGCTGGATTTGCATGGGGTGGTAATTGGACTACTAGGCGTGATTCAATGCATTTCGAAATCACCAAGTTACCGTAATTCTGTATGGGAGGCAACCCAAATGATTACTGTATATGCGGCAGGACCTATGCGTAGTAAGCTGCCTGAGCGAGACTATGATAGTGTGTGGCGCGAATACACGAAAGTTCGCATTAAAAACGAACTACCACACGAGGATATTAGAGTCATTGACCCGACATCCTACAAAACCTATAGTGCTGCAAGTGATATAGAAATAATCTTTGACAAGTATATGATGGGAAGTCAGGCCACATTGCAGCAGGATATGGCAGGTATCGCTGCATCCGATATTCTTTTGATGAACTTGTTGCCTTACCAAAAATCCTTTCCTTTAGCATTTGACGGTTCTTTGGATAATGGTGTAGGCATCGGCGATCATCCCAGCATAGGAACTTTCGCAGAGTTTGGGATAGCTTTACTTTCTCGGAAACCCGTTATAGTAGTCACCCAGGATAACTACGTTGTAAACCATCCGTTTATTAAGGCTGGTGCACTGAAGATTTTGCATACCGTAGACGATGGGATAGACTACACGATTGGGTTTATCAAAATACTGTTGGGCATATGAGGTAAGAAATGTTTAGCAAACTTAAAGTTTTGTTTTCGTTACTTATGCTGGCCCTCATAACTGTAACTTTCGAGTGCAGTATTTATTTTGAGGCACGTAAGATATTAGCTAATAACGGAGAAACGGAAGTCTGGTTTATGGCTACTCTTGGCATCCTTGTATTTTGGCTGTTGACCTTTATAGGATACCTGATAATCGAAACATGTTGGCCGAAAGGTGGAGGAAAATAATGGACGAAGAAGAGATTGGCACAGAAAAAGAGGCAACCGAGATAGTGGTCGTTGACGAAGAAACGATGACCCTCATAAACACGGAGACCGGGGAAGTGGTTGGAGTTAAAGATACGCCCCCGGAGGATGCCCCCGCAGTTGAAACTGCCACTTGGATTGGGGAGCGTCGAGACTGGCACAAGGGTAGGCTGGCTGGGTTACAGGCGGAGAAACAATCGAGGATCGATACAATCAATCGAATCTTCGATACCCAGATTAACCGCCATACCAATGCCATGAAGTACCTCGAGTACAAATACGGTTCGATGCTATTCGATCTGGCAAAAAAACTTATTGGTGAGAGCAAGAAGCGCTCGACCGCAGTCGGTCTGTTGCTGTTGAAGCTGCGAAAAACTAAGCCGTCTGTCGATATCGTTGACAACGATAAGGCTGTGCAATACATGAAGGGCTTAGTTGCGGCCTGGACAGAAAAGAAAGATCGTGTTGCACTCAAGTTGGATAAACTTGAACCTGATTCTGATGAAAGTGTTGCGCTGCAGCTCAGGCTCGGAGACATCGAGAAGCAGATAGCCCAATTCGAAGATTGTATCAACACCAAGGAATCGATCTATAAGAGTAAGATTCCCGAGAATTTGAAGGTCGAGTTTACAGAGGAGAATGTAAACGACACGGGAATCAAGTTCGAACCGGGCGGAGAAGATCGTCTGGACATCGAATAGTTCAGGGAGGAACAAGATGATAATCCGAGATCGTGTATACATACTCTGTGCCGTGCTTATTGTGCTACTTTGTGCTCTATTAGGCAATAGAAGTCACGGTAGCGATCTGACCTTTAGTGATGGAACTATGGGACCTCTGCAACCCTTTGGCTGTGCGCCAGTTCGTGTTGTAGATAATTCCTTAGAGTGTCCTCCGTCTGCCGGATTCAGTTGTATCCGGCAGATAACTAAAATATGGACTCCGGAACCTATTAAGGTCAACGACTTTGTATGGTTCAATGATAGCGACAAAACTGTATATGTTTCGCGCGTTGAACTGATCTCTGTTCCTGAGCCACCCTGTTTATTGATTATGGTCATGGGACTATTCATAGTGGGGCAGTATAATGACTCGTTACGAGAATGGGTTGGAAGAATATTCATTCGAAGAACTTAAAAAACACTACGCACATGTGCAGAGGCGCGTGTATGACGCACTCCTGGCTTTGAGCCCTGCACAACTAGTGTTCGAGCTACCAAAAGATAAGAAGTTTTGTCACGAGTTTGTAGATGGGCCAACTTATGCCATCATAGGTAGAGTGATGTCTACACTGTTGGAAGAACGTAATCTTATATTGACTCGTGATGACATACTTGTTTGTTTTCTACGCTTCAGGGAATTGATATTTATCCATGAAGCCGTGAGACAGGGTGTTATGATAGTTAAACCCACAGACAAGTCGTTGGAATACTATTACACTGTTGACGAACCGAAGAGTGAAACTAAAGCGGAAGCACCGACAATTATTACGGGTCAAATGCGCCGCTATCATGGAAGGCAGCTACAATGAATCCTAGTATGTTTTTCGCGCCTGATGGCTTGCTGGCTAAGAACAAGGCGGATTTTTCTGTGCGTCCGGGCCAAGTCGAGTTCAGTGAAATGGTTTTGAACGCCATAAAGGCACAAACAGCTGTGCTAGCTGAGGCTCCGACCGGGTTTGGTAAAAGTCTTTCGGTCCTCATTCCGGCTATTATCGCAGCACAGGAGGGGCGCAGAACAGTAATATCTACTGAGACGATTGCCCTCCAGGATCAGTACGTGCTAAAGGACCTCCCGTTTTTGCAGCAGGTATGCAAGGAAATAGG
>Ga0172381_10006700_pt1 | contig 11505 bp, 13 predicted proteins | sample Leawel6488metaG_FD_119754 | JGI IMG/M metagenome (GOLD analysis project Ga0172381, IMG submission 119754) | Leachate microbial communities from a municipal landfill in Southern Ontario, Canada - Leachate well 64-88 metaG | ecosystem: Engineered > Solid waste > Landfill > Unclassified | place... | reverse complement strand
CGTTGGTCGCGGGTTCGATTCCCGCACGTCCCACCAACAATATCAGGCACTTACAGCTTTCAGTTGTGTGACCTTGTGTGACATTTTCCCCGAAATGTAACTAATATGTAACTGCTCGACCTGCTTCTCGGTGAATTCGTGACGCCTTCTGGCCGCGTCCCTCAAATCATCCTGAGATGTGATATTGTACCTGTCGAATACGTTCCGCGTTTTATGACCTGAGATCGTCATTGCCACGCGCTCCGGAATGCAAGCCCGGACCATATTGCGGATGGCGCTCCTCCGTAGGTCGTGGAACATTGTGGAAGCAATAGCCGCCCACACGAAAAAAGTATCCGCTTAGTCTATAATTTTCCAGCGATCGGCATGGCGGCTAATTTGCCAGCCTTTCTTCCAGCAGGTTGATGAAAACCAGCGTCCAGGCCGGCACATACGTGATCCAGATCTCGTTCTCCAGCCAGGGAACGTTGGTCTGCATGCCCGGATAGAACATGACGAACGCCACCCCCATGTCCGAAAGCAGCATCAGGAATCCGGCCATGGCAAACCGGACAGCCACTTTCCGGGTGTAGAAGCCCCGGTGAATGACGCACAGACCATTCCAGGCCATGAAGCTGACAATGAAGGTGAAAAAGATGGCAAAATAGAACATCGGCCCTTTAATCAGAGGCAGCAGGACATACAGGACCGGGCTGATGACGACGAATACCGGCAGCAGCATCAGCAGGTCTGGCTTCCCCAAGGTAAACCCGCGGGTGAATAGCCAGGTCAGGGTTGAGTAGGCGCAGATGAAGCCGATCATTCCGAACACTTTTACGAACAGATCATCTTTCGTAAACATGGGCAGGGTTCCCAGGAAGACGAGAAAGAAGTCGCCGACGGCGATAAACAGGATCGCAAGGCCCACGATCCGGTGCAGGCGACTGGGGCGCGGCGCCATCAGTGATCCGGCGGCCAGGGACAGAATGACCATGTAGAGGACGACGCCCATGATCGCAAAGTTGTCCGCCAGAAGGTGCTGCAGGTAGAGGATGCCGCAAAGATCGACCATTAACATGATAAAGACCGTTCTCTGGATCTGGTTCATGCTTGCCTCCTTTGTCTGATGTGATTTACCGCACCTCCGCCATTTTCATCTCTTCTGAGGGATACGGCGTCAACATGGACTTCAGTCGCTCGGGATCGGGGTTTCCTCCGATCCAGTCCGCTTCCCGATCCTTTGGCAGGATGACCGGCATGCGGTCGTGGATGGGCCTGATCAGGTCATTCGGCTCGGTGGTGATGATCGTGCAGGAATGCACCTGCTGACGGTCGGGACCCATCCATGTCTCGTAGAGACCGGCGAATCCGAACGGCTCCTCGGAGCGGAGGCTGAAATAAAAAGGTTGTTTGGTGCGGCCGGATTTTTGCCATTCATAGAAGCCGTCGGCCACGATCAGGCAACGGCGCTTCCGGAAGGCCTGCTTGAAGCTCGGCTTCTCGGCAAGCGTCTCCACCCGGGCGTTGAACATTCTGCTGCCGATGACCGGATCCTTGGCCCACGACGGGATCAGTCCCCAGCGGAAATCCACGAGGATGTTCCGGTCCTCCTTGCGGATGACGGCCAGGATGTTCTGGCCCGGGGCGATGTCGCTTCCCGACCGCCATTCACAGGCGACACCCTGGATATCGAATGAATCGACGATCACGCTTAAGTCCGTCAACAGAACAAATCGTCCGCACATCCGTCGATCCTCAGATCCCCGGTTATACGTCGCCCGGGTTTGCATGCATTCTTTTTGATGACTTCGTGGCGGGCTGCCTGGCGATGATCCTGATTCATCGAGATCCCCGACCCGCAATCTCTGACCTTCTGATGCTGGATTTCCGGCGATTATCCATGATCCGGGGGGGTGCTGTCAATGACCAGAAAGGGCACCGGGAAGGTCTCTCGGCAGCGCATTCTGCGGTGGCGGAAAGCGGGGTCGAGGAGGCATGTTTCCACTTTTCAGGAAATCTTTCTCGGTGCCTTTGCGCGGCGGCAGATCGCATAATATCCCTTGACAAGCAAAAACAGCCCCCCCTATAGTTCCCTTACCAAAACGGACGTTTTCATCCATATTTATCAGGGGGACGCATGGATCAGGAGAAAAACGCAGTCATTCAGAAGCTGACGCCGGATGAGCTTTTGGACGTCATCGGCGTGACGCCGGCCGATAATGTGGAAGGCATTCATACGGCGCTGCCCTGGAAAAGCAAAGCGATCGGCAATCAAGTCAGAAGCCTGTTCGGCTATCAAAGAATTCTGAATGCCGTCGGCAAGGATATTTTTACATTCGGCCCCCTGGCCATGGCCGCCTCATGGCAAAGCGCGCTTCTTGAGACGGTGCTCCGGCCCATCAAGGCCTCCGCCCGCCTGGCGGTTGGCGCATCCAGAAATCCCGACGCGATTGCGGATGTCAATGGCTGGATCTACAAAAGCTACTCCCGCCTGCTCTACACGCTGACCGGTTTCTTTATCAAGGATGGCCGCTTCGATCGCGAAAAGGCCCGGATGATCTGCACGACCGAAAAGGGCCGAGCCTATCTGATAAACTACATGGAAGAGTTCTCCCAGCTGGAACATCAGTACAATAACATCGGCATGACGCGCCTCAAGGCGATGAAGGAGCTTTTGAAATGCCTGCTGGTCCTCATCACGGAAGAACCCTTTGCCCGGGGCGATCTGCCCTTTGCCCAGACCGATTCGAATGGAAACGTGATCCCGTCGTTCGAGGAATACCTGAGGGAAAACTATCGGCGGCTGGAAAATCTCCATGCGGAAAATGCATTCGATATCAAAGAATTCTCCGAGAGAAAAACCGGCGGCGAACTCGGCTGCCAGGCGTATGAATTTGTGGAGGGATCCGAATTGCATCGGGTCCGGTTACGCTATTATCCGATCCCTCAAGGGATTAAACCCAACGGGAAGATCATCTACATGGTCACCCCGCTCATTAACCGGCCGGAGCTGTTCGATCTGGCTTGCGACAAATCCGTTGTCGAAGCGCTCCTCAAAAAAGGCTACATGATCTACCTGGTCGACCACGGTAATCCGGGTTGGGAAGAAACCGAACTGGGGTTGGACTTTTACGGGAAAACCATCCCCGATCTCTACATCGACCTGATTAAAAAACGTCATCCCCAAAACGAGATCTATATCATGGGGTACTGCATGGGCGGCACGCTCATCCTGCCTTATCTCGCCCGGCGGGCCGAGGAGCGGATGGCGGCAGGCCTCCCGATGGATATCCGGAAAATCGCGTTAATGGCTTCGCCGGTCAAGTTTGACGATGGAGACAGCGGGCATGGCCCGATTCGAACGCTGATCCGCCGCGATTACGATCCTTATCTGATGAAAGAGCTTTTTGGTGCGGTCAATATCCCGCCGCAAATCATTGAAGCGGGGATGAATGAAATTCAGCCCGGCGTTCAATACACGGTCGTCCTGGGTTTTTACGGTCGTGCCGTGAGCAGGGAAGCCATCCTTGACGCCGCGCCCTTTCTCTTCTGGCTGACGCGCGGAACCAAATTCCCCATTCACTGCCACATTGAGTGGATCCAGAAGATCTTTCTCGGAAACGAGATTTTCGAAGGGAAATACGCCCTTCCTTCCGCTAACCCCAAATTCGACGGCAAACCGGTGAATATGAAGATCCTGAAGAAGGCGGGCGTGGCCATTTTCGATTATCGGGGATCGCGGGATCCCATCGCGCCGGCCGGATCATGCGTGGCCAGCGAGACCTGGGGGCAGGTGAATCACGGTAAGATCCGGCTTCCCAAGGGGCCGGTCAACCGGACCATCGAGAAGAATATCGGGCATATCTTTGTTGTCAGCCGCAAACACCTGGCGGACTATTTGAAGGATGTCGAACGCTTCTACCGGGACGAGAAGCCTTCTTGAGTTAAGGCCCCTGCCCTAAGCGCCCGAATCACCGCATACTGCGTCCATGATCTCGGCGATATCCTTGATGGCCAGCTCGTTTTCCAACCCCTCTGCCTTGAGGGCGTCCTCCAGCATCATCATACAGACAGGGCACGACACCGCCAGAATCTTTGCTCCCGTCTCGCGAGCTTCCATGACCCTGATCCTGCTCGGGGTGCTCTCCCCACCCCCGAGGATATCCGTGTAGAAGTTGCCGCCACCGCCACCGCAGCAAAAAGCGTTTTCCTTCGCTCTCTCCATTTCGATCAGCTCGATCCCGGGAATGGCGGTCAGAATCTCCCTCGGCGCGTCGTATTCGTGATTGTACCTGCCTAGAAAACAGGGGTCATGGTACGTGACTTTCGTCCTGAATCCTCCGGAAACATCCAACGCGCCGCTTTTGATCAGATCCCGGAAGAGTTGCGTGTAATGGAATACCTCAAATTCATCGGAGTAGCTATTTTTCAAGGCATGATATGAATGGGGCGAGAGGGTGACGATCTTTTTGACTCCGAGTTCCTTGAATGTCCGGGTATTTTCCTCCTTCAGGAATTCGAACAAGCCTTTTTCGCCGAGCATGTCCACTTCATTTCCGTCGCAGATCTCCCTGCTCCCCAAGATTCCGAAGGAAAGACCGGATTTCAACAGCACACGGCCCAACGCCCGGGCGGCTTTCTGGCTGACGGTGTCGTATGATCCGACGCAACCGACGTAATACAGAAATTCATCGCCTTTTTCATATTGCCGGATTCCTGTATTTTCAGCCCAATGGCCCCTGTTCTCCTTCAGCTCCCGATACGGGTTGCCGTAGTCGTAAACATTTTTCAAGAACTGGCTGACCATCGGGGGCACGAGCTGTTTCTCCACCATGGCCTCCCGTGCCGCTTTCAGAACGTGGACGATGTCCTCATGAAACTGAAATCTGCATTCCTCGCTGCAATTCCGGCACAGGGTGCAGGAATACAGGATCTCGGACAGGTGTTTGCTGGGCTTGAGTTTTTCCTTCACCAGGGCGGCATGGATCAGCCACATCAGCCCCCCGGGGGAATAACTTTCTAAACGGACCTTGTTATACATGGGGCAATTAAACCCCACGTAAGAATAATCGCTGGTAAATTTGCAATAGCCGCATCTGAAGCATCTGTGGATCATGCCTTCGTAATCTGCAAGTGCCATTTATTCACTCCAATTTCCAGGGTTCATGATCGCGTTCGGATCCAGCGCCCTCAGCACCCTTTTCATGAGTTCAATTGTGTTGGGATCCATCCTCTGCATCATCAACCGCTGCGCCGGTGCTTCAGCCTTCCATAGAACCCCCCCCACGTCCAAGATCATTCTGTTCGTTTCATCGATTGCCTTCCTGACTTTCTCGACATCCTCATCGTCGGCGCGATTCAGACAATATGCGAGACCGCACATCATGCTGTGTCCGCCTGTGAGGAGTTGATATCCAAGAAGGTAAGGCTGTCCATACTTGTGGGCGATCTCCACCGATCTGCTCGATGCTTCGGGAACCTTCTCTATCGGCACGATCCCTCCCGTATATTCGAAACCGCCCCCCTGTTTCGTATCCGCCGCCATGACGCCCAGGGTAACCGGAGGCACAGGCAATCTGGCTTCACGCATTCGTTCGGCGTGTTTTCCTTCCACAAGCGTGATCTTCCCTTCATATTTGCGTAAAAGCTCTTTATGGAGTTTGATCTTGAGTGCAAATTCCTCCTCATCCTGGGCGGAAACAATGGGGACATAAAGGATGCCCTGTGCCCATGGAGGCCATTCCTGCGATATGATGAACAGATTGTCTAGAAGGTTGAGTTGCGTGATGTCGAATATGAAATCGGGCAGCAGATCGAGTTCGTTGGAGGTGAAGGTCAACAGATCCCGGAACTTCGGTTTTGGAAGAAGCTGGAGAGAGATCTTGGTGATGATGCCGGTTGTCCCGAGCCAGCCGATGAATAAACCCATCAGGTCCGGAAGCGGGTCCCGGGTGAACCAATGCGGAGAAACGGAACAGGATCCGAGTTTGCAAACCTCGCCGGTTGGCAGCACGACCTCCATCCCGTTGACCATTTGCGAATTGATCCCGCGTGAGACACTGAGATGACCATGCCCCTGAATGACGACATTTCCGACAATGGTCGCCATGGGGGGAGCATCGGGCATTGAATGTTCAAGATGGGGATAATGCTTGTTAAGATGAGAATGGAGGGCCCCTTGCGTGACGCCTGCTTCGAGTACGGCATATCGGCTCTTCTCATTTATTTCGATGATTCGGTCCATTCTTTTCATGTCCAGGACGATCCCGCCTTTGATGGGCACGGCCAAACCGCTCAAGGTGAGCCCCCCGCCCATCGGAGTGATCGGGATTTTCTCCCTGTTCGCCAATAGGACGATCTTTTGCACTTCTTCCACCTTCTTCGGCGCGACAACGTAATCCGCCTTGCGGGGTTCTTGTGCACCGGAATCTCTTGAATAAATATAGAGTTCCTCTTCTTGATCGGAGACAAACTCCTCTCCGACAATCTCCACTAAAGAACCATAGACATCCATATTGCCTCCACTAAACGTACGTTTGCGCGAAACAATTTGAGTCGAAATTCTCACCGGCGATAGCAACCGGGGAGCCGTGGATTACACGCTCTCAGCCTACTTTGTGAGCTCCGCATGTCCGGATTCCGAATCCCGCCGCAACTGTTACAACTCAACGACGGCCAAAGTCAAGTGAAACTCAGAGGTTCTGCCCCCTTATCGGATCGGGTTTCAAGGCCGATGGACAGCCGATCCAATCACGTAGCGGGGAAATGTAATCACCGCATCATCGCGCTATCGCCGGCAGCCGGCCAGGGCATGATGGGCACGGTACTGATGCTGTTTTTCGGGCTGCCTGTCAGCACCCGGTCGCTGTAGGACAAATAGACCAGGACGTTGCGCTTGCGGTCGTAGAAGCGCACGACCTGAAGCGACTTGAAAAGAAGGCTGCGCTGTTCGTCGAAGACCCGTTCTCCGTCTTTGAACTCATCCAGAAATTTGATCGGTCCGGTCTGGCGGCAGGCGATGCTCGCGTCGCTGGCGTCCTCCGCCACGCTCAGCGCACCTTTGACACCGCCGGTTTGGGCCCGGGCGATATGGCAGGCCACCCCCCGCACCTTGGGATCATCAAAGCCGTCCACGACGATTTTGTCGTTCGGACCGATCCAGCGGAACTGGGTGTTGACGGCCCCCGTCGTTCCTCGATCGGACCGGAAAATCAGCCACACCGCCAAAAGGAGGATGAGCAATAAAATCGCCCCTCCGGTGAGGATTGCAATCTTTTTCATGATCGGTTGTCCTTTCCCTCTGAAAGTTTTTGTATTTTGCTGCCGGATGCACTCTTCCGAGAAGCATTACAATCACAAATCTCCGAAATTATCCAGCGGGGGACGACCTCCCCGCAGGACGTGCAAAAGGCCTCCCCGTGACATGGTCATGAGATCTTGCGAGGTGGCGGCAGCGGAGGGCACTTTTTGATGATTCTCTTTTCACCTTGTTTTTCCCTTTGCTTTTCCAGCAACCGCAGTCTAGAATTCAAAGCAAATTGCATGATCAAAAACGGGAGGGGGTTGCCGAGTGCCCGATGAATCTTCAATGCGCACGCCCCGGGAGGAGCAGCGGAAAAGCAGGCAGAGGAAAACGGTCATGGTGGATTACCTCCAGTCCGTGGCCACGATTCAGGATGGCGGCATCCAGCAGCGCCTTCTCAAGGAGCTGATCCGGCAATACGTGGCCCTGGAAAAGCGGGTCGACGAACTGCTGAAAAACACCCTGCCTGCCGAGGTGGCCGAGGAAATCAAGGAATCGGGGAGTTTTGCCCCCCGCACCTGCAACTGCACGATCCTCTTCGCCGACATCTGCGGCTTTACTCAAATGGCGTCTCGGCTCTCCGGAGAAAAGCTGGTCCGGATGCTTGACCTGATTGTCAGAGGCGCGGACGACCTGATGCGCCGCTATCGGGGCACCAAGGTCAAGACCATCGGCGACGCCTATATGGCGGTCTTCGGCGCCCCACGTCCCGACCCCGATCATCCCTCGCTGGCCATCCAGGCGGGACTGGCCATGCATGAACAGCTCAAGGCCTTCCGTGCCGGGGGCGATCTCAAGATCGAAACCCGGATCGGGATCCATACGGGGACGGTGATAGCGGCCGTGGTGGGGGAAGAGCGTATGCAGTTCGACATCTTCGGCGACAACGTCAACATCGCCTCCCGCTTCGAGACCGGCGGGACACCTGGACGGGTGAACTGCTCGCACGAGACCTATCTTTTGACCCGTAACCGGTTTTTTTTCGAGGAGCGGGGAGAGATCCCCCTCAAACACCGGGGTCGGATGAAGGCCTATTTCGCAACAGGGGAACGCCATGAAAACACAGCGAACGCGTTATGACCGGCCCGTGGAGGTCGCGCCCGGGATCCATTGGGTGGGCTTTCACGATGGCTACAGCAATTTCCACTGTAATCCCTACCTCATCATAGAAGGGGACAAAGCTGTGCTCATCGACGCGGGCAGCCGCGCCGATTTCCCTGTGGTCATGCGCAAGATCCTCCAAACCGGGATCGCGCCGGAGCAGATCGTGGCCCTCATCTATCAGCACCCCGATCCGGACCTCTGCGGTTCCATGGCCAACATGGTTGACCTCTGCGCCAATGAGGCGCTTACGATCCTCTCCGATCGGGCGAACAACGTCTTTCTGAGTTTCTACCTTGAACGGGAAAGACGGGGGCTTCTCCGCTCCATGGACGACAGGGGAATGGTCTTTTCATTCAACGGCCGGGAACTGCGCTTCTTTAAGACCCCCTTTGCCCACACGGCCGGAAGCTTGGTCACCTACGATCCCCGGACCCGGACCCTGTTCAGCAGTGATCTTTTCGGGAGCTACTCGCAGCGTTGGGACCTTTTCCTGAGGTTGGACGATCAGTGCCGCTCCTGTGACGCATACGACACCGACGGTCCTTGTGCCTATGGAAAGCCCTACTGCCCCTTGACCGACCTGCTGGCCTTCCACCGCCAGGTCATGCCCTCGGACAAGGCGCTGCACCGGGCGATGAAGGTGATCGGGGGGGTGGGCGCCGAGCGAATCGCGCCCCAGCACGGGAGCATCATCGACCAACAGGAGGACATCGCCTTCCTGACCGGCTGCCTGGCCAAACTCACAGGCGTAGGCATCGACGGGCTTTCAGGAAACGGAGCCTAAGCCCCCTTTTGCGCCTTGTCGATCTGCTCCTGGATCGCTTTTCGGTGTCCGTAGGTCTGGTCGACAATTTCCTTGAGGAGCGTTTGATACTCGACGTCGTTGGTCTTGACAACGGAGCCGTATTGGGCCTCGATGAGGGATTGCTCGATGTCCCGGGCCACGACGAGCATCTGGAGCCTCGAGAGGGCGCCTCGGGCAATCTTGCTGATATTTTGCCGGATTCCCTCCTGGGCGGTTTTCAGGGCAGCCATGTTGAAGGGCCTCCCCATCTCGAAGCGCGACGCCTTGGCCTGCACCTGGGCTATCATCCGCTCCAGGTTATCGGCATGCGTCTTTTCCATGGCCGCCAAACCGTTCCAGAAGGCCTGGTCGGACGGCGAGGCAACCGCTGCGGTCTGATAGAGTTCAGCCACAGCCAATTCGTGTTCCTCCATTGCCTTCATGATGACGATGAGTTTGTCCTGGTCCGCTGAGCTGAGCATATCATCCTCCCGTTTTCCTGGATCAGCAGTCTGCCAAGAACCGTTTCCGCTGTCAACAGAATATCTCTGCCCCCCCTTGGATGGGCGCGCGAATCTCAATCGTTGCCATGTCCTCGGGAAGGATAAAGCTCTCGCTTCTTGAATCTATTACGGCGAGAGAGTTACAATTGTTGAAAGGATGCGACCCAAGCGTTCGGTGCTTCCCTTGCGTCGGGGCGGGAATCGCGGCAAGTGTGCGTATCGCCGGTCTGGCGCATGACTGGAAACAGGAGGCCCTTCGCGCAGAAAGCAAGAAGGCGCGCATGATCCCGCGCGGCCTCCTCGCGGCTGGCTTCCGGTTCCGGTATCCGGGAATTGAAGAGGCCCTCAGAAGCATCGTGCTCGGCGGATGAGGCACAAGAAAATCGAGCGTTGAAGGGGAAAGGAGATGAAAAAGATAGCAATCGTATTGCTCTTGTTGTTGACCGGATGTGTCGGAATCCCCGAACAGGTCAAACCCGTCGATCATTTCAAGTTGGAGAAATATCTGGGAAGGTGGTACGAAATTGCGAGGCTGGATCATTCGTTTGAACGGGGCTTGACCCGGACAACCGCGGATTACAGTTTGCGGGATGACGGCGGCGTCAGGGTCCTGAACCGCGGGTACGCACCGAAGGAAAAGGCCTGGAAAGAAGCCGAGGGCAAGGCCTATTTCGTGAAGGGACCGGACCAGGGCTACCTGAAAGTTTCCTTCTTCGGTCCCTTTTACGGCTCGTACATCATCTTCGAACTTGACCGCGAGAATTATCAATATGCACTCGTCTGCGGCCCTGACAAATCTTATTTATGGATTCTGGCGAGAGCCCCGGAAATGAAGCAGGACGTGAAGGATGCCCTCGTGGCGAAGGCCGCCGGATTGGGTTTTGACACCGGCAACCTGATCTTCGTCGATCATCGCGAATGGCCGGGCGGTTGATTCCGGGCGAAGGAGCAACCCCGGTTCCGACCGGTCGAGAGGTGGAAGCAAGCTATGGGAACAGCCATAAAACCGGCGGCCCCAGGAGAGGCGGTGTCGGCGGGACGCGCTGAGGGCATAACCTCAGTGAGGGACGAGAGATGAATTCCAGAATCATCGGATTGCGGATGGCGAGCATCCTGTTCGGATTGATGACCGTCGGGCAGTTGACGCGGCTTTTCGTCCGGCCGGAGATCATCGTGGAGGGGTATGTCTTTCCCCTGTGGCCGAGCGCAGTCGCCGTCGTCGTCCTGGGCGGCCTTTGCCTCTGGCTGTGGCACCTCTCGCGCGGCTGATCCGGTTTCCTGAGAACGGGAACGAAAGCGATCGCCATCGGCGTTACAAAGTGCCGTATGTCTGAAGCGTGGTGTGCCGACCGCACGAGAAGTGAATGCATATAAATCCGCTCCCTTGCGGGTGCGGACGGCCGTGCCCACGCTTCGACAGACCCCTCCTTATCGTTCTTACGAACACCCTGCCCGCATCCGGAAAAGCGTTCATTCAGGCCCGAGCGAATCGGACTTGAATGATCGATCTCAAGCGGCTTGCCGTTCAAGCTGTGCCAAATTTGTCTGGGCAGCCGCAGAGGGTCTCTGGGCTGCACAGGCACTGAGCATCAGCATCGCGCACGCAAGCATCAATAAGGCAGCCATCGTTTTCTTCATCGTCTCTTCCTCCCTGTTGTTTGATGGGACGCACCGTTCGGTCTTCCGGATGAAACACCCGCTAATTTCTAAGGATAAATCTTCCCCGCAGGGTTTTGACGTCAGGGCTCACAGAGGGGCTCTGTTGGACATTCAGGGTTTTCGCATCGTCCTCTACCCGCGGTTTCATGTATTCGTAGATATCGGCGATGCTT
>Ga0172381_10006698_pt1 | contig 11506 bp, 18 predicted proteins | sample Leawel6488metaG_FD_119754 | JGI IMG/M metagenome (GOLD analysis project Ga0172381, IMG submission 119754) | Leachate microbial communities from a municipal landfill in Southern Ontario, Canada - Leachate well 64-88 metaG | ecosystem: Engineered > Solid waste > Landfill > Unclassified | place... | reverse complement strand
TTGAACTTGGAAGAACTTTATGGCCTATTTTGGCTATGCTTTTACTGTGTGCTGGCATATTAATTGCCACAAGAGAAAAAAAACCAAAAAATAAAAAATAAAAAAACTATGAAAAATCTTTTAAAAAAATTGTGGGAAAAAATCAAAGCATGGGCTATTAAAACGGCTTTGCCTTGGCTAAAGAAAGAATGGATGCAGATTGTAAATCTTATAGTTCTTTTTATCGTCTATAGCAATACCGATTCCCTACTCGGGGTTCAGACAATAACTGGGTTATGGATATTCGTCCTTCTTGCTTATTATATCTTTTGGAAATTTTTGGGAGCTGAAAAGATTTTTAGAAAAAAAGCTAATACCTCTGTAAAAACCAAAAAATAACGGGAAAATTCTCAGATATATATTCTATACTGAGAATTTTTTGTTATGATAATAAAAGAATCATTAAATTTTGAAAGAGGGCAGGATCCTAAAATCTCAATGGATATTGGTAATAAGTGGGCTCGAATTAAAGTGGGAGACATTATTCAATGTATAAGAGAAACCGATGTTGAGGTAAAGGATTCGGGTGAATTTATTACATTTAAAGATCCTGTTTCCGAAACATATTTAGAGAATAGGGATTATTATATTGAGATTGGAAATCTAGGATATATAAAAACTATTGCTAATCTTCAGGAATATTTTCGAATTACTATTATCCCTGGCAAAACAATAGAAGACTTTGAGGGAATAGGACCATTTTCAAATCTATTTTCGACTATAAAAGGAACAACTACGATAGATATATGGGCAAAGTATTTTAAGGTGTTATGAGAGCACAATTTATAAGGAAAATAGATCCTAAACAATTTATGGATATAGGTTTAAAAACATGGGATAATCTTAAATCCATGGATATTCTTTTGCCAAAAAATGACATTTATATTGACGGGAAGGGGTTTTTCACTTATTCAAACGAGTCTTGGAATACAATTCAGCATGATATGATTGTTCTAGTTTCAAAAGTAGAAAGATGGAGCGATCCGATAAGAGGAAATATTATCGAGATTTTTTATTTTAAATGCTGGGATATTCAAGAACTAAAAAGAAGACAAAAAGGGGGAGAAAATAGTTTAACCCCAAAAAGAATGTATGGAACAAAAGAGCAATACGAAAACAGATTTAATATTTTGCAAAGAAATGAAAATTCAAAAGGGGAATGGGTTCTAGGCCGAATGCCTAAATCAGGAGAAAATTTAATTGCAGAAGTTATGAATTTTGAACGTGGATTGGATCCAAAATCAGCTATGGATATTGGAATTAAAACTTGGGATAAAATTAAGCCAGGATATATTTTTGTCTTAAATGGGCCAAAAGTATATTTAGATAAACCTTTAAATGAAAATTTAAGCTTATGGGAGGAATTAGCTTTTTTAACTGTTGATGTTGATGCTAAAATAAAAGAGGATATAATTTATATAGCATATTGGGCATGTTTAGGTATAGATTTAGCAATTAAAACTAGAGAGGATGTCAAAAATAATTCTAATATAAAATTAGGAAAAACCTATATAAAAGGAACAAAAGAACAGTTGGAAAGAACTTTTAAAATATTACAAAGAAAAGATGAAACCAAGAATGATTAAAATCGTAAATTTCAAGAATTGAAAAGTTTTTAACGAAACTTTAACTATTTTGGATATATAATATTAAAGATAATATCATATATTTGTTTTTTAAGATATTTAAGATACTTGGGAATGCCAGAAATGGCTAGTTATAGAGTAGGTACCGCGGTTCGACCCCGCGCACCTCCACAGAGAAATACGTCGGGTTTGTGGGATTGAACCACAATCAATCTCAAATCGGAGGTGATTTGGCTTTGATTACATATTGAGGGAATTAATGAATTGTCCCCGGAAGCCTATAAATGGCAAAAATTATGAAATGAAGATGGCTGCTTGAGAAGCACCAGTTTCAGGAAATTTACCCGCAGCCTCAATGCGGGTTTTTTGCGATAATATATAAAGAAAAAACCCATGAAAAAAATTATTGAATTTTTAAAAAATTGGTTTGAGAAAAATGGCTTGATAAAAATAATTGTCGCTTTTGCTATTTTAATTGCATGCGTTATATTAAATAAAGAATTCCCCCGGTTTACATGGCTATCTTATATTGGGGTTGCATCAGGTATTTATTTAATTCTAACCCCATTAATTTTTATGATTGCAGGAATTATTAATAGCATTGAGGATATATCTAGAAAAAATAAAAAATGATTTCGGTTATTCTTTTAATTCTAGCAGGTATTTTTAATGCTTGCATGGATACTCTAAAAACACATTATTCAAATTCAATTTTTGCTCGGTGGGGAGGGCAGCATTGGATAAATCCCTCTTTATCATGGGCAAATAAATGGAAATATAAATCAAAAATATTGGATTTAATAATGTCTACAATTTTTGTCTGCATAACAGATTTTTGGCATTTTTGTAAATTCCTTATGCTGAGTCTTATTATGGCTTCTATAATATTTTATTCGCCATTAATTAATCGGGGGATAGATTTCCTTATTCTGTATTGCTCATTTACTATTCCTTTTGAAATTTTCTATAGCAATATATTAATTAAAAATAAATAAAGAAGACTTATACATGAGAGCTAAACTCATTGAAAATATTAACTTTGAAAGAGGAATAGATCCAAGAGATTCTTTAAGGATTGGAAAGAAATGGAAATGGGGTATGACCGGGGAGGAATTAGCACAATATATTCTAGATATTGTCGGGAAAAGGGTAAAACCGATTCTAGGTAAAATAGAGGATGCCGTCTTAAAAGCTGGGCATGAAAGTATGGGAGCATATTATAAATATTTTTACGATTATTTTGATGAATATAATGAATTTCCCCCCGACCCTAAAAATCTTAGAAATGCAAAAAAGGAATTGAGAAAAACTATAGCTGAAGAAGTTGAAAACTTTCCTACAAAAAATGACGATGCTAAAAAACGTTTAATTGAAGATCTTTTTAGCGTAGAATTAGAAGGCGGGCCATTTAGAACCTACGTAGATATAATTAAAGATAGATTGGACCCCGGATACTTAATGAAATAATATTTAAATGAAAGCTCAAAAGATTATACGAGAAATGGAATTTGAGAGAAATCAAGATCCTAAATATTCTATGAATATAGGAGCAGCAAAAGATAAAAAGAAACTTATTGATTTAACGATTGATCCCAGAACTTATCCATCTCTAACAAGTATGCATCAAAAATATGATTATATGATTAAAGTTATTAAAGACGGCAAAACAAAAGTAACTTGGGATGACGTAAGCCATAGATTTATTATATCCTTACCGACTTCAATGACTAATTTTTTCTTTTTTGAAGCTTTGATTAAAAATATTAGTAGAAAACATAATATAGAAGGATATCCAATAGATAATCCTCAGGAAAATACTTTATTATTGTGGTATGAAAGCGCTTAAAATATATGAAAAATTAGGTTTCGAAAGAGGAATGGATCCTAAGAAATCTATGAATATAGGTTTGGAACAAAAATATGGCCGTATGTATAATTTATTTGTCATTTGTCATAATTTAGCTATGAACTCCGAAGCTTTTGAATGGGTATCTGATATCGTGCTAAAAGAAGAAAAACCATATTTTAATATAGAGTCCCTATTCTATTATACCGATGAGGAAAATAATAAGATACCCGAACGATTTATAATAACTTTATTTGAAGAGTCTTTATTTATAGTAAATGAAATAACTAAAGAAGAGTATAATATCAAATCAGCAAAAAGATTTATGGAAATTACTTCAGCTTATGAGGGAGAAGAAGCTAGAGAACTTGCAGACCATCTTAAAGATTATTAAGAGAAACATTTAAAATTTTTAAAGATTAATTTTTGGATTAAAGATATATAAAATAAAATTAAATATGAAAATTGGTGCATTTTCTATAAAAGATTATATGGAACGTCTTACCGAAGAAAAAGAAGCTAGTTCTAAGGTTCCAGTTGAAGGACTTATTATTCCTGATGAAAACAAAAAGTCTTTTGCTTGGCTAAAAAAAGAATTTCAAAAAGGAAAGGCCGAGGTTAAGGTTGAAATGAAAATGGGGGGTCAGAAATTTGAACCTGGCTATGATCTTCAAACCAATCTTAAAAGCGTTAATGATTTCAAGCCAGGTATGTTTGGGGATGCTAAAACTTCTGATGCTGTAGATGGTAAAAAGAAAGAAGAAGGACAGAATGTAGAAAACAAACCGGATGACAAAGAAATGGGTAAAGCTATACCCGGGAAAAAAGAACATAAAGGCGTGGTTGTAAAATCCGCAAAAACAGAGAAAAAAGACGAATATGAAAACAAAGAGCATGAAGAAAATAAAGAAAAAGGAGGGTTCAAACCTTTTAAAAAAAAACTTCATGAAGGATTAGAAATTAGACAGGAAGGGACTCAAGATCTTGAACCTGAAGTTCTAGCTTATCTAGATAATCTTCCATTTACAAGAAAACCCGATATCAATGATCTATATTACGCTAAAAAGATAGAAGTAGATCCTCAGCTTGAAGCAATTCTATCACTTCTTCCGATAGTTGATTTTGATACTTATGAAGATCTTTTAGAAGATTATGGCGAGGATTTTCCATATAAAAGATTTTTCATTGCAAATATTAAAGAAGATGATGGAGTTAGTTTTCTCGTTAGACCAGAAGGATACCCATATGCAAGATATCTTGCCGAATTAATATAATAGAAATGATAAAAGATAATGCTCTATCGAACAGATTGAATGCGGTGAAGGCAGGAAAAGAAATTCCAAAACTAATACCGGATACAAATTCTGTCGGGATCTCGGAACCTAAATCTGATGATAAACAATTCTATGAGGCTTCTGAATATACTTCAATAAAATCCATGCTTTTATCATCTCTAATAAGTTTTGGGGAAATCGCTATTATGTCTTTATTCTACGGATTTGGCCTTATGACTCTACTTGCTAAAGACTGGAATATATTAGGAATCTTTGGGGTGGGTTTACTTGTTGACCAAATATTTTCTATTATTTCTAGTTTAAAACATTCAAACTAAACTATTAATTATTGTCTTTATCAAAACTTTTATCCTATTATAACATAAAAATTAATGAATAGGATAAAAGTTTTGAAAGATTTAATATATGGGTAAATTACTATGTATCGAAGGCTGTGATGGGGCAGGCAAGGGAACTCAATGCAAATTAATTAAAGAATATTTCGATTCTCGAAAATTTTCTTACTCTCATTATCATTTTCCGATGTATGGTAATAATGAATTTAGCGATATAATTGCTAGGTTTCTTCGAGGGGAATTTGGAAGTATGAATAAAGTTTCTCCGTATTTTGTTGCAAATATTTATGGAATGGATCGTTACATGTTTAAATCGACTCTAGAGGAGGATTTAAATACTAAAGATGTCGTTCTTTTAGATAGATATGTTTTTTCCAACGTAGCTTATCAGGCTGGTAAATATCCATTGAATTCCAAAGAGGGGGAAAAGATTAGAGGATGGATTATAGATTTTGAATTCGACTTTCTTAAATTACCATATCCCGATTTAAATTTGTTTTTTAATGTTCCGATAGAAGTTACAGCGAAAAGACTGAACGATCAAAGAATCGGAGATAAAGAATATCTGCAGGGAAGGCAAAAAGATATACATGAAGAAGATATGGTTTTTCAGGAAAGGGTAAGACAAAATTATATCAATTCCATGAATTTATATCCTAATTGTAAAATCATTGATTGCACTATATCCACGGGGGAAGAGCCAAATAAAAAATATCTCGATATTCTTCCTATAGATCTTTTTGATATTCATGTAAAACCGATATTGGATCATACATTTTTTGGAGACCAAAATTATAAATAATTTATTTTTAAATGGAAAATGAAATTAGGAAAGTTTATAAAAAAATTTAGCCATAACAATATCATTAGATTAGTTTATAAATCTAATGAGGGCGGTTATGAAACTGTTTTGCCAACATGGGATAGTGTTTCAATGGATTGGGAAGTAAATAAGCAGCAGGGTAAATATAGACATTATATTAATAATGAGGTATTGGGGCTTGCATCAATATATGTATGTGGTGATTCTTCTAATCCAGAAGCAATTAATATCATTATTGAGAAACTAGAAAATCAGCCATCCATAGAAGAAATTATTGAAAACAAAAAAAACTATGCAGAAGCAGTTTAAGCAGTATAATATTACTGCTAAGAAAAAAGCGGATGATATTTCTTTATATTCAAAATATACGATCCTGTTGACCATGACAAAACCAAGATCCCCATTTTCAGTTTATTTCATGATAGAGGATCCCAAAGACGATTGGCTAATAAATCTTGTTCGTTTTAAAACCAAAACCGGTGAAATAGCATATGAAGCTATGTTTATCAAACCTGATTTTGAAAAAGAAATAGAATCATACGAGAAGGATGGGTTTATTAAAGCTAAGGTTTAACATTAACTTAACTTTTTTAAGTAAAATTAACGAGTTTTCAGCTATATATTAGCGAAAAAATAGATATATAAAAATAATAAATCTTAACTAAAATTATGGAAAATCAGAAAAAACAAGTAATTCCGAATTCAATTGGTAATGTCGATGCAACACAAAAAATTGAAACCAACGCTTATGTTCCAACATATAAGCTTAAACCTGAATTTAAGACCGCAGTTGTAAAAGCTATTGGTCAATATCCTTTTAATCAAATTGCCGCTATTATGAACGCAATTCAAGTGGACATCGTAGATCATAATACATTTCAGCAAATAGTAAATGTTCTAGGTAATTTTCCATACCAGCAGGTTGCCGGAATTCTTCAGAACATAAATTCATATGTGGAACAGTGTGATGTAGAAGATGAAAAAGTAGAGTAAAATCTATATTTTAGAAATCTCACTAAAAAATTCTTATTTGATTATTAATAAAAATATTGAATAAGAAGTATATAAGAAATGAAGGACGATTTTTAGGGATCCCAAGAATTGAGATCCCTAAATATATTGTGGATAAAGGAGTTCGGTATCATTAAATGTCACTTAAAATAGAAATTTATGCATGGGGAAAATATTTCGATTCAAAATATAGCGATTGATTTTTTAGATAAAAAAGATAATAAAACTTTTTCGGCACTTATAAAAAGGTTAAAACCGGGGTTAGTTTCTTTTTCATATAATTATGTTCATGACATAGATCTTGCTAGAGAAATTGTATCGAAAACATTTATTGCCATTTGGGAAAAAATAGATCAATATAATAATGATTATAATTTTAGCACTTGGGTATATGCCATAGCTAAAAATGAAGCTCTTGGCCAGCTAAGACTTAGAAGTAAGACCATTTCAAGGGATAAGCTTTCCGAAAATCATTCAAAACTTCTTAAAATCTATACCCCATTAACCTCCGTAAATATTGAGGTCATTGGGCCATCAGGAGAAAAATTAACTTCTGTTCTTTATGAAAAAACTTTGGAAGAAATTGAAAATCTTGAAGAACCTTATAGAACCGTTATTTTTGAAAGAGAAATAAATAATAAAAAACTCCAGGATATTGCTGCTGATTTGGGATGGAATCTTAACACGGTCAAAACGCGTCTTAGAAAGGCAAGAAAAAATGTAGCTGATACATTAAAAGAAAAACATTCCGATCTTATTGAAGCTTATTATGATGAAGAAGAAAACGACTATGAATATTAGGAAAAAAACAAAATTCTCTTTTCTAAAAAACCCCCCGATATTGGGTGTTATCAAGGATATTCAAAATTATAGGACTTGGATAAAAACTATACAAGCAGAAGCTTGTGATTCTAATTCTAAATTTAATAAATTTGGATTGGATTTTAATTTCTTTTATGTTCTATATATGTCTGTATCCCTTCCGCAAGAAGATGCAAATCTCCCTGAAAATATTAGGAGGTTAAGACTAATTGAAATACTTGCTCCCTTACATCAATATCTTGATAGCGATTTAGGATTTGCAGGATCTATTATTCCGGAATTTAATCAATTTTATGATGAGGAGAGAAATCCAACTCTAACATATGGAATTATATATAGATTTGCATTTGACACTCTTTCTCTCAAATGGGTGATTACACGTTCTATATTTACGGGTTTAGCAATTTGGGCTCTTGTAAAATGGCCTATTCTAAGCTGGCTTTTTGAGACTATCAAAAGGCTCTTCTAATACCTTGTAGAAACTTATAGGGAGCTTGCTGCTCAGTTTTAATCTAGTTCTTATATAAACCATTGTCTATAAAATCAGCCCCATCAAAACTCTTTAAAATTAATTTAGCAATAAGAAACCTCCTAATTTAGGAGGTTTTGTTTTGCCAAGCTGCTAAAATTTAATTTTCCATTATTGAGTTTTTAAAGCACTTATTTGATCAGATAAAATCTTATTCTCCGCCTGAAGAGCAGCTATCTGAGTATTAAGTGATGTTATATCAAATAAACTTTGATACTGAGTTACTACTTGATTAAAGTCTTTATAAGAATAATAAATCCCTTCATAAAAAGTATACTGGGTTCCGTCTGGATTTTTAACAACTATCGAATATGAATTTCCCGTTTGCGAAAGAAGAGTCTGAACCTGGGATTCGAGAATTTTAAATTCAAGTTGCCCCAAAGTAACATTCATATTTGCTGAAAAAGTAGGACCTATTTCAACTTTACTTTGATCATCAAGAACAAATATAAGAGCATAATTGTAAGCTCCAGATAAATCAACATTTATAGATTGATTCCCCGCGTCTGTATCAACTTTATTAAATTTAAATAAATAAATTCCATCTGATTGTTTTAGAAATAAAGGTCCTGTTCCTTGTGGGAGAACTTCATTATTCATATTAAGCATTACATCTACCGAATCATAATATACTTTAACGAATTTGGTTTTCTGAGTTCCTCCACCTATAATATTAGGGCTTGCCTCAGCATCTAACCGGTTGAATACTTTGTAGGGGATATAGTTATCAACATTTATTCTTGTAAAGTATAATCCATATTTTTTAGGATTCTGAGATGCAAAGGATGCTTTACGAATAATCTGAGTTCCGTCCATACGATTCATCAACCGGCAAACATATTGGATCGTATAAGATGAATCTATATCAGCATTTTTTAGAACAGGCCTAAATGTATTAGGATTCATAAAATTATCTTCCTGTGTAAAGACATATTTCTGAGTTAGTAAAGAGGTACTTAATCCTATATGTTCATAAACATAAAGTTCGTGCATCAAAACCCATTTAGGGGTTCCAGATCCATACTGGTCTGCAAATTCCTGATAATTATCATTTGGATTATTTGAGGTATAGAGAGGAATAGTCCCCTGCTCAATTTCCCCTATGTATTCTCCGATAATAAGATCCCTGAAAGTTGCATAGAATTCAATATAATCCCCACTAGTTGATTCTGCTATTAAACAATTAAAATCATCTGCTGGACTTGAAACTGGAAGTTGAAGAGAAATAGTTTCTGATATGATGTAAGTATTTACATTCATATCAGGAATAGTACTATAAGTTATGTAAATATCCGATAACGTTTTAATATTTAAAGCTTGACCTAATGAGGTTGTTATATCCCCTCCCAAACTTTGAATTGAAGGGACTTTAAATTCTACATACTTATCATAAAATCTATTTCCTAAAAGAAGAGTATTATTATCAAATTTTAAAACATCGGATCCAAGGACCTGTTTTTCCCATGTAAAATTAGAAAGATTAACTAAATTTCCGGAGGCATCTTGAGCCCCGATTTGTAATAAAAAACCAGTAATATCGTCAAAATTATATCCAGATACAATATGGACTTTAATCGTATCGAAAGGATACGATAATTGAGAAACAGCAATAGAACTATCGAAATAAAATCCATATCCTGAAGTATCATATGGGGAAAAATACCAAGAGGATTTTGTAGCATTCGTCGGAACCGAATTTAAATTGAGAGAATTATTTGTAATGCCTTGTCCTCCAACATTAAAATACTGCAGCGACCCGAAAAAATTCGTTGCTATTATAGAAGATATTCCGGTAAGATCTAATAATGTTTCGCTCTTATTAAATTCATATTCTAATAAAAGAAAATCCGAGATTTGTATATATTTGGATAGATTTGAAGCCATATTTGAGTTATTTTATTTATATATTTTTTAAAATTGAAATATATTATATCCAAAAGATGGCCCGATTACTATCGTAGGTTTTTGCTGTACAAAATCATATGTGGGCATTATTCCTAAATTAATGCAAAAACCCGTAAACCAATGTTTTTTGGGGGATTCTGGTACAGTAAAGCCTTCCATATTTACTACACTAAATCCCGGATATTTACTGTTAGCAAATACAACCAATTTTCCATTTACATATTTTTGACCATAAATTAATTCTATCTGAGTTTTTCGTGAAATCATTTCGGTCCCCAAATTAGTAACTTCTATTTGAGAAAAATCAAATTTAGGAAGTTCCAAAGTTCCATTAATCGAGTTACCTTTTAATATATAAATTTTAGAAATTTTCGATAGTGTTAATCCTATTTTTGTCTGCCCGCTCCAAACATCAAAATTGGTTGAATCATAAGTAAATGGAAGTGTCCAAGGAACAATATAAGTAGTATCATTAATTTTTATAGGAGTATTAATAATCATTTTTAAAGAATCTATATACTTATTAAGCTCTTCCTTATCCTGCTGTAAAAGTATAGTAAGACGATTAAGATTTATTACGGTTCCCTTTTGCTTCTCAACTTCATCATAAAGATTTTTATTTAATTCTTTAAGATCCTCTACACTGGAAATATATCCAGCAATCGAATACTGGAGTTCCCCTGTTTTGAGTTTCTCTTTATGAAGAGTATCCGTTAAAGCTATAATATTTTGATGAGCATTGGATGCATCTTCCTTTGCTTTTATGAGGTTATGGCATGTCTGGGCAATAAAGATAACTAATAATAAAGCCACGCCATATCCTAAAAATTTCGAATTTAGGAAAGACCAAATTGCTTTAGCAATATTTTTTATTATTTTCATATTTTATTTTTTAAGTTTGTTGATCTACATATATTGAAAATCTACTTTTTCCCCCAGCGCTTACATCAAAGTAAGAATACCATGTCCCCGATGTTACTAGGGAAGTTACGGATATACCATCGTAATAATAGGTGCCTTCCCCCTTATCTCCTGTGCCCGAAACCGGATTTAATTCAAATGTGGGATTTATAACTAAAAGTTGCCAATCAATAGGGAGAGAAGGGGTAAATTTTAGACCAATCATCCCATTCCATGGCGGAACTGGAGCTCCGGTTGATTCATAGAATTGTAAATCATCATAAGGATCTACCCCATAAGCTACTATATCTAATAAAACTTCTTCTTGATAAAGATCCAAATAAATTGAATTTCCGGCATAATCAAATTTAAAATATCCATCAATTGGATCCAGTGTATTGTTTGTATTAAATAT
>Ga0172381_10006697_pt1 | contig 11506 bp, 10 predicted proteins | sample Leawel6488metaG_FD_119754 | JGI IMG/M metagenome (GOLD analysis project Ga0172381, IMG submission 119754) | Leachate microbial communities from a municipal landfill in Southern Ontario, Canada - Leachate well 64-88 metaG | ecosystem: Engineered > Solid waste > Landfill > Unclassified | place... | reverse complement strand
CATTTCTTTGTGTAGTTTGGGGTGCAAGAAGGACCATAAAATATTTTGTATGTTTTATAGGTTCCATTGCATTCATTAACTAAACAATTAACAGGCCTTTTTGATATTTCCTCAAACGTGGTTGTTATTCCTGAAACATCAGACAAGCCAGTTATATATTTAATTGCTTTAGAAACACAAAAATCCCATTGATTTGGATCCGGATTACGAGGAGAACCCAAACCATCACTCCAAACTACACAAGTTCCTTGATCTAATAGTTCACAATCTGTATTTGCTCCTCCATTGTAGTCATAATTCATAATAAAAGAACCGCTATTAGAAGCAAAAACATCTTGTGGCACGACAAAAAGAAAAGCAAATAAAAATAATAGCGCACAAACACAAAATATTGTATTTATTTTCATATTTTTTTTCTTCTTTTCTTTTGTTTACTTAAAAGCAAAAGAAAATAAGAATGTTATAAAAATTTAGGATAATAAAGTATAGATCAATGCTGTTGGCAAGTCAAATATTTTTTCATTTTTTAAACAAACCTATGAATAATTATAATATTTGCCAATTACTTTTATGGTTGAAATAATTCTTCGGGCATAAATCTTACAGTTGTAACTTCGTCAAATTGCAAGGCTGTTTTATTAATTTGTGACCATAAAATTCCTGCCCTACACGAACCTCCACCGGTTTTATTATTTGGATCATCAAATGTCAAAGTTAAAACTTTTTCATTAACCGACGCAGAAGTTAATTCAAATCCTTCTAATGGATATTCTGTGCTAATCCCCTGTTCCTGTTCATTTTGTGTAATATCTCCAGATATCAATAACCTTATTGTGTCTTGTATTGGGGTATTTGTTACTGGAATTTCTCGATCTACGGCGACTAATCCTTTTTCACTGCAAAGAATGTTTCCTGAGTTATCTTTATCTAAATCAGGATTATAGTAATATAATTTAATTTCTCTTAGCTGTTCTTCGCTTTCTGATGAAACCAAACGAACAGGAATTCTAATTTCGTCTTTATTCTCTGGAAGTCCTGACGGATTATCTTTTTCTAGAACAAGTGTGCCGTCTTGATCACCTGAAATTGAAAAAATCATCACAGACTCAAATGGCACAAACTCCTCTGTCATCCAGTCGCCCTCAGCTTGAGCAAAAGTTTCTTGAATAATATTTCCATCTTCATCAAGTAGTTTTATTGGAAAGCTGGCTTCAAAAAACCAAGATCCTCTAGCTTCGCCAGTTATAACTATTGGACTACTAATTTCTTGGCTGGGTTGTGGATTTTCAACTTTAATAAGATCTTCCTTCTCGTTAAAGTCAAAATCATTATTTGAAAAATAGTAAAAACCCGCCCAAACTAAAATGGCAATGGCTATAAGAAAAATAATATTTACTAAAAGTGTTTTTTGATTCATATTTTTTTATTTTAATATTAATATTTTTTGTTCTATGAAAATTTTCCTGCTAAATATCCCGTGCTCCAACAAAATTGTAAATTAAAACCCCCAGTTTTCCCATCAATATCTATTATTTCACCAGCAAAATATAAATTTTCAATTAATTTTGATTTCATTGTTTTGTGATAAATTTCTTTTAAAGATACTCCTCCTTTGGTAACCATCGCACTATTAAAATCAAAAACACTTTCTGGAGTAACTTTAAAATTTTTAAAAAGTCTGACTATTTCTTTTCTCTCATTTTTAAGTAAACTGTTTACTATTTTAGTTTTATCTACATTCGCAACGTCTAACAAGGCTTCGATAAATCTTTCTGGTAAAAAATCAGATAAAATATTTTTAACTATTTTTGAGGGATACTTCTTAAAATTCTGTTCCAATAAATCAGAAACTTGTTTTTCACTTAATAAAGGAAAAAAATCAAAACTTATTTTAACTTCTCCTTTTTTTATTAAATCCCCTACCCTTCCACTAATATTTAAAATAGCCGGACCGCTTACTCCAAAATGAGTAAACAAAAATTCTCCTTTTTCAAAAAATTTCTTTTTATTATTTAAAAAAACATTTATATTTTTATCTTTAAAACTAATTCCTTGTAATTTTTTAATCCACTTTTCTTTAATTTTTATTGGACAAAGCGCCGGTTCTAAATCTACAATAGTGTGCCCTATTTTTTTTACTAATTTATACCCAGAACCATCAGAGCCGGTTGAAGGGAAAGATTTTCCTCCGGTGCAAAAAATATATTTTTTAGCAATTACTTCTTTGTTTTCTAAGATTACTTTTTTAATCTTTATATTTTTGACCTCAATTTCCAGAACATTTTCATTCAAAAAAATATCAACATTGTTGGTTTTTAAATGATTTTCTAATATTTCTAAAACTTTCTGAGAGCTGTCGCTTTCTGGAAAAACTCTTTTGTTTTCCTTAATTACTGTTTTTATTCCAATTTTTTCAAAAAAATCAATTGTTTCTTTTGGTCCAAAAACAGAAAAAGCATTAAATAAAAATTCTCCGTTGTTGTAGTTTTTGACTAATTCTCGTAAATTAAATTCTGCATTTGTTAAATTACATTTTCCATTTCCGGTTAAAAGGAACTTTTTACCAATTTTATTATTTTTTTCAATTAAAATAACTTTTTTCCCTTTTTGTGATGACACAATAGCCGACATTATTCCAGCTGAACCTGCTCCAATAATAGCTATGTCGCAATTAAATTTATTCATTTCATCTTTCGCGCACCTTTAATCTTAAAACCCTATCTTAAAATTTCTATTAATTTATAAATGTCACCTGCCCCCATAATTATTAAAACATCTCCCTCGTTTATATTTTCTTGAATATGCTTTTTTATGTTTTCTTTTGCTAAATAAATAACATTTTCTTTTTTTACTTTTTCTACTAACCTTTGAGAGCTTACTCCTTTATTTATTGATTTTGTTTCTCTGCCAGCAACGTCATAGATATCTGTGATAATAATATTTTCAATTAAAGATTTTTTAAAAATTTTTACAAAGTCATCAAACAAATAAAATGTTCTTTGATGTTGATGAGGCTGAAAAACACACCAAATTTTATTTTTCGAATATTTTTCTTTTAAAGCTTCAAATGTTGCTAAAATTTCGTTTGGATGATGTGCATAATCGCTAATTAAAGTAATTTTTTTGTTATTAATTTTTGTTTCAATAATTTCAAACCTTCTCCATGTTCCTTTAAATTCTGACAAAGCTAAAAAAGTAATCTCATCTGGTATTTCTAAAATTCTTGCAACCTTAAGTGCTGACAAGGCGTGCAAAACATTGTGTTCGCCTGGAATTTGTATAATTTTCTTAATTTTCTGAATCTCTGGATGACTTATAGAATAATCAATTTTTTTAAATTTAGTATTTTCAATTTCTGGAATATTTTGATCATCTTTATTAAAAACCAAAAATCCATCTGCCGTAAGTCGCACAATAAAATCCGCGAACGCTTTAATTACATTTTTAAAAGTTTTAAAATAATCCAAATGTTCTTTATCAACATTTGTTATCACAATAATTTTTGGTGAGTAATATAAAAAAGAAGAATCATATTCGCACGCCTCAATAACCAAGAGTTTGCTTTTGCCTTCTCTAAAATTACTTCCTCCGACCCCAGGATCAAATTCTTTGACTTTTGTGCCAATAATTACAGTTGGATCAAGGCCTGCTTTTTCTAAAACCAATCCAATCATTGCAGTTGTTGTGCTTTTACCATGAGAACCAGCTACAGCAATTGTATAATATTCTTTTGTTAATTCTCCAAGAGCTTCTGGATAACTGATTGTTTTAATTTTATATTTTTTTGCTTGCTTGAATTCAATATTTTTTTCTGTTACAGCTGGGCTATAAACAACTAAATCAAAATCTTTTTCTATATTTTTTGCATAATTCCCAATAAATATTTTTATTCCTTTTTTCTTTAAAAAATCTGTAATTTCTGACTTAACTAAATCAGAACCACTTACTTGGTGACCTTTTGATAAATAATACTGAGCTAAAGCCGACACCCCAATTCCTCCTATTCCTATTAAATGCACCTTCATATTTTTTGTTTTTAAATTTTCATTTTATTTTACCTTCTATATTATTCTTTGTCTTCTCAAATTTATATAAATATATTCTGGTGTATATATTCTTACGTGTATATACTATTTATATACACATTTCAAAAACCCAAATAAATGCATTCTGATATTCTGCAGAATATCAGAATGCATTTATAAATTTATAAAAACTTTGACCGTATGGAGACAAAGTGTGCTCTACTATATGCCCATTATACTTTTTATTCAATAATCCAGCTTGAACTAATTTTCGGGTATGTTCTGAAATTGTTTTAAAATTTCCCTTCAGCCTTCTGGTGATTTCCTCTAAGTTGACTCCTGGATTTTCATGGACAATTAAAATAATGTTTATTCGATTGTGATTGGCTACACCCTTAAAATATCTTTCTAATTGTTTTGGCTTTTTCATGCTTTTATTTTTATTATACCACATTCTGATATTCTGCAGAATATCAGAATGTGGTTAGTGACAAGAGACGATTTCCATCAGATATTGTAAATACTATGTCTAGTGTTTACAATATGTTTAACATTCAGTCATAAGTTTTTTAATAAAAAAACTTATGACTCAAATGGACAGCTTTCTAAAATTGTGTGTTGCGGGCCTCCTTTTTTTAATTCTGATTCCATTACTTCAATTGATTCTACTGTAAACATTAAATTTATATCTTCGTTAATTTCTGGAATTTCTTCTAAATCCATTTTTCTAAATTCCCATTCTTTAATTCTAGCTAAAGTAATATGCGGACTAAAATTTTTACCGTCAGGCCTAAATCTAACAGCTTCTAAAAGATTTTTTTGTAAATCGCTTTTTAAGCTAAGTAAATCCTTAGACGTATCCCCTTTTGTCCAAACAAACTTTGGAACTTTGTTTTCCTTTAATTCAGTTGGACCATATGAAACTTTATTTAAATCAACTGAAAAAGAATTATGATTTTTTGCAATCTCATTTGTAATTTTACAAACATCAGCAATCTCAATATCAGTTAAGTCGCCCAAAAATTCCAATGTAATATGAAGGTTATTTATATCAACCCATTTTGCCGGAATTTCCGGAAATTTTTCTTGATATTTTGCCAATACCTTTTTTATATCTTGAGGTAAATTTATAGCAATAAAAACTCTGTGTCTTTTTTCCATATTTTGTTATTTTAGCCTAAAAACAGCTTGTTTTCAATTACTTGACAAAGACATTTAAATATGCTATGATTAATAATAGGTAAACAATTTTTTACACAAAGGAGGATCTATGTCGATCCAGCACGTAAGAATTAAGTCTTCTCGGAAACAGTCACTACTTGCCGCCGTTAGCTACAACATGGAGCGTTGCAACTCCCTACTCAGCCTACGATGGCGAGTTGTCTCTAAAGACAGAGAGACGTGGACGATTGAAACGGTCAGCGGATCTGACCAAATCAGGATCGCAAAGGACGCGCTTGAGCCAGATTAAGGCTCAACTAATAGCTTCGCGATCAAAGCCCAAACTTCGGTGCGGGCTATTTTTTTACAAAAAAATTATTTAAAAAATTATTTTTACTAAACAACCCCGTACTTTTTTGACGCGCGTCAAAAAAGTACGGGTGTTACGGCGTTTTTTAAAATACATAAAAAAAGCCCCTTGCAAATCGTTTTACGATTTGCAAGGGGTATGAAGCCCGAAGTAAAAAGCCAGATGACTAATCTTCGACAACTGAGAGGCAGGCAGTCGAGATATCGTCAGGCCAGGGCTTACCGAGCCAATCATAGACCCAGCCCCAACATTTGCCGGAGAAAATAAGATACAACGCGACCCGACTACCTATCCCGTCCCGCAATGTAAAACCAAAGAAATAAATAATGTTGCCGATCTTGTTCGCTCTGCGGAGCTTCTCTAGAATACTGTCCTCGGGTTTACCAACTGCCTTGCATGCTTTCCAATTGTTCCACAGAGCCAAGAAAGCTCGGCCTCCCAGCTGGCGGTTTTTACTCGCCCTGGCACGCTTCATTTTTTCTTCGCCGTGGACGCTGGTTTCGTCACCTTGAAGGTGGTAAGTCTCGATCAAAATTTCATCGAAATCCACGACCTCGGGTTCGGTAACACAATCCTCCTTGCCCTCCAGACCGTTGCCATCGGATGGACCCCTCCAGATAGTCCATTCTTCCCCGATGAACTCGGTGGGGTTAAAAGGTTTGTCCAGCGCCAGCTTGAGACAATGCCGGACGATTGCGGCGTTGCCCTCGAGGACTAGCTTAATCTGCATGAGCAGGTCGGGGTTACGGAGCTTAGTTACCTCATTGACGCTGTAATCAGCCGCCTCAAGACCATCTCCTAACTGATTCATTTGGCCGACAGAATAACGATTTGACATAACAAATTCCTTTCTGGGACACGTTTTTCAACTCGTCCCAATCTGGTTTTTGCTTGACAACCGAAGTGGCAGTCATAGCCAGAAAACACCGAAGTCATTGCAACGTCGGACGTTTCAATACTTTGAGTCGGTGGCTTTTGGCTATGACTGCTTTTTAAAGATTTTATTCTCCATAGAGTTCATTGCTACGTCGGACGTTGCAATGTTTAGAGAGATTTTACTGTAAATGTGCTATTTTACCTATATTATTAATTATACCTTTTTTAGTTAAATATGTCAATAGTTTCAGACTTCCCCTCTTATGGTAAGATTAAGCTGACATGGTGAACCAGGAAATTGTTAATATTTTTAGGGAGATTACAGAGCTTTTAGAGCTTAAGGGCGACAAAGCTTTGATGTTTAAAATGAATGCTTACAAAAAAGCCATAAATATTTTAGATAATTTAAAAACCGATATTTCAGAAGTTTATAAAGAAAAGGGATTAAAAGGTATAAAAGAACTTGGTATAGGAGAAAAAAATGCCAAAAAGATTGAAGAGTTTATAAAAAAAAATAAAATTAGTGATTTTGAAGAATTAAAAGAGGAAACCGCCATACAAAACATTATCGCCCATTTTTTTGAATCAAAAGGCGTGGGGTTGCAGGAATTGAAAAATAATGCTAAAAAAAGGAAGATAATTTACTCAAGATTCACCAAACCAGCAAAACAACTTTTAGAATTAGCTGGGTCAATTGAAGAAGCAAATAAAGCCATCGATAAAGTGTCTGTTTGGGCAAATACCAGAAAATTAGATTATACAATTGAAACAGTGTTTAAGAAATGGCTTGAGTTAGACAGATTAAAGCCAAAGGAAATTGTTAAAAAACCATTTTATAAGGGAAACCCAATGATTTGGTCTGAAACAAAAAAGAAATGGTTTGTTATTTCAAAATATGGAGAATGGCTGGAATTTGCTGATAAAGAAAATACAATAGAATGGAAAATAAAAGACTAACAAATTTTAAATTTTCAATTTTAAATCAAATCTAAATGATTAAATGTTTTAAACATTTAAAATTAAGTCATTCATTTAAAATTTAAAATTGAGAATTTAAAATTATACACATGCTAACTCACACCGACCTTAAAAAAGGCGTTCAATTTATTTATGAAAATCAACCATGGGAAGTTTTGGAGGCCCAGCTTTTAAAAATGGCTCAAAGAAGACCTGTTATTCAAAGCAAAATAAAAAATTTAATTGACGGAAGAGTTCAGCAAGTAAACTTTCAACAAGGAGATGTTTTTAAAGAAGCTGATTTAGAAAAAAGAGAAATTAAGTTTATTTACCAAAACAAAGGACAATATTTTTTTTGCGATCCAAAGGATCCTTCAAAAAGATTTTCTTTTATAGAGAGTCAAATTGGAAGCCAGGCAAAATTTTTAAAACCAAATGAAAATGTAACTGGAATTGTTTTTAATGATGAAATAATAAATTTCAAATTACCAATAAAAGTTCAACTTAAAATAAAAGAATCTGCCCCTGGAGTTAAAGGAAATACCGCTCAAGGAGGAACAAAAGAAGCAAAATTAGAATCTGGAGCTATTATACAGGTTCCATTGTTTATTGAGGAAGGAGATGTAATTGAGGTAAACACAGAACTTGAAACATACGTAAAAAGAGTATAAAAATTAAAAATTTAAAAAAAGAACCGAGCGGAATTTCCGTTCGGTTTTTAAATTCTTACGAACTCATCGAGCCCTGTATTTTTCGTCCAGACTAAGAACGCCTCCCTGAAACAACCTAATAAGTCTGAATTGACAACCCGGTTGAGGATTGCGTTTTTTGTAAACTTGATTCGCAAAAATATCCCCCAGCAAATTAAATCCGCTTATTGTTCCTATTCCGCTCAAAATGAAATAGCAATCTCCTTCAAGGCAGATACTATCTCTTCTTGGTATTTCAATGAGCTCCATACCGTCCGCGTTCACTCGACACCTGAGATGCCGAACTGGAATTATGCTACCCTTTGAATTTCCCGAATCAGCTAAAACAACTGCACTTGGAAATCCAAAAATTGGAATTGCTTTTTCTAATGTATCCCGGACGTCTACGCAGAAAGGAAAGTCTTCTGTTGCCATTACAAACGTAAGCATGTTTTTCTCCTTTTTTGGTTTTGTGAAGTAATAATAATATAACCTTTTAAAAATATTTTGTCAAATGTCGAATACTTTAACTTTCATTTAAAATAATCAAAAATCCGGTGAAAAGCGGATTTTTGATTATTTATTTTTTATTGTGTATATGTTTTTTTCATGCCATCCTGATTCGTCGCCTTCTTCTTGAATATATACTCTGCCATTTAATTTTTCGAAAGGAGGTCTAACAGGAGAACCTTGCATATCTTTTCCGCTACCATTTTTATCTATTTTAGGATTTGTCCAATGTTCCGGATTATCAATAAACATTTTTTCTTTAACCGAGGTTTCAATAATTTCTCTCATCACAGAAGGGTCACTGTGTAACATTTTTTTTAGTTCTTTTGATAATGATTCGGGTAATGTAACAGAAAAATTAAACGCTACATCTTGCCTACCTCCGGTATCTGTATAATACTTTGTAGGTCCTAAAATATAACTAAAAATTATAGCTGGTTCTGGTTTTCCATTTTGGACAATAGCATCGTGTCTTATACTTTCTCTCCCTATTTCTTCTTTTTTAGTGTATCCTTCTTCAGTGGTAAACAATCCAAGAAATTTTTTTGGAGGAATAGTTATTGTTTTATAAATGGGTTTTTTTTCATATCTTATATCAATAAGTTCGTCCACGCCTCGCTCAGATAAAACGCTCCTTGTACTAGTAAGATCGCCCGGTCTATCTATACTTATTCCCAATTGTCTTTCTATTTCCTGAAACGGGGGTTTTGCATTCCAATTTTCTATAAAACCCGAACTAAGTGAATTGAACCCCCTGCTTTCTGAAGGAGAAACATTTTTAGATAGCCACATAGTTGAGTAAAAACCTCCTGTTTCAATAACTTTTTTCACAAGTTCTTTTCTTTTTTCTTCTTCAGGATTCTCGAAAGCTTTGACTAAGTCTTTTTTTGCAGAATCTTCAGACTCTTGTTGCGCTGATTCTTGAACAATAGGAGTTTTCCTTTTTAAATGCTTTTCTTTAACCGCCTCTAACCATTCTGCGTTTGATAAATTTTTTATTTCTTCTGGACTAGGATTAGGCCTTTCTGATTTCATTGATTTTAGAATTTATTTAACATTATTTTTTAATTGGTGGTATGGGTTGCGAAACGGGATTTACTGGTTGAGTTTCAACAAATGATCTTTGCATAATTTCTTGCTCAACAATTGCTTTTGATTTTCCGTATTTTAATTTTGAGATTTTTTTAATTGCTTGAACAATTTCTGGTTTTCCTTTTGGTGGAGGTATTGTATTCATTTTAAATGGAGTTGAAATTTTATTATCAATCATCATTTTTATTACTGTTGAAAAGTTATCTAAATTTACTAAATCAAATCTTGAAAAACCTGGCTCAAATTGTTTTTCTAAATTTTCGGCATCTTCTGCTCCAATTCTAAACGCAGAAAACGTTCCAACGTTTCCCAAAACAGCATCACGAATTTCATCTTTTAATTGAGGCATATATTGGTGAGCCATTATTAAATTTAATTTATATTTTCTAGCCTCAGATAAAATTGTAGCAATTGAGTCTGTGGTAAAGTTTTGGAATTCATCAATGTATAAATAAAAATCTTTTCTTTCTTCTTCTGCAATTTTTGCTCTTCTCATTGCAGCCATTTGTATTTTTGAAACCAAGATCAAACCAAGCAAAGAACTATTAACTTCTCCTGTTAACCCTTTTGAAAGATTTGCCAAAAATATTTTTTTCTCGTTCATAATTTTTGCCAAATCAAAACCAGAATGAGATTGTCCTATTATATTTCTCATCATTTCGTTTTCAATAAATCTACCTAATTTTGAAACCACGTATCCTAACATATCAGACCTTGTCGAACCCGTTGTTTGTGCCCATTCCTTTACCCAAAAATTTCTTACAATAGGATCTGAAACCTTTGCCATTTTTTCTTGTAAAAAAGAAGGATCAGTAAACATTTTTGGAATCTCAACCAAAGTTCCTGGGTTGTCTTTATCTGCCATTAAAGCTAGCATTGCATTTCTCATATAGTGTTCAAACATTGGACCAATAATTTCTGGTGGAAAAAGTTTCATAAAAATAGAAATCATTTCTTGCACTGCAAAATCTTTTTGTTCTGGTGAATCATATTCCAACATATTTAAACCACAAGGTCTTTCGGTATCAAAAGGTTCAAAAATTACAACATCATCAACTCTTTCTTTTGGAATATTTGCCAAAACATGATCAACTAATTCGCCGTGAGGGTCAATAACAGCCACCCCTTCTCCATTGGCAATATCTTGAGCAATCATTCCTTCCAAAAATCCAGATTTTCCAACACCGGTTTGTCCAATAATATAAAAATGCCTTCTTCTATCAGCTTTGGTTGCAAAACAAACATCTTTTTCTTCGTTTCTGTAATTAATTTTTCCAATACAAATATCTCCTTTTTCTGGCAAATCCGATGGAGGTGGAGCTGAAACAGATTTTGCTGACTTAATATATGGAGTTTCAATAAAATGAGATGGAAAATGATAAATACTTGCCAGCTCTTCTACGTTTAAAATATTTAATTGAGCTGGATTAAAATTTCTAAAACTAAAATCATAAACTAATTTTTTCAGATCTTTTCCATAAACCTGTCTTGGTTCTAAACTATTTATTGCAGACAAAGAATACTGACTAAAAGAACCCATTAAATGATTTAAAATTTCTTCTGCTCTGCCTTGAGATTGCGCAGAAGCTAAAACTCTTATATTAACCTCAAATGGATGTTTTTGAATTTTAGTTTGTATGGCGTCATATCCTTTTTGATCATATCCCTGCTCTTTTTGTTTACCAAATTGATCTAAATTAGGATTTAAATTTTTATTTTGATTTATTTTGGGCGGATTGATTATTTCTTCAAACATTTCTCTTACTGGCCCGTAAAATGCCTGAGAAACTGCATCTCTTAATTGTTTTCCTTCCCTAATTTTTTTT
>Ga0172381_10006696_pt1 | contig 11508 bp, 11 predicted proteins | sample Leawel6488metaG_FD_119754 | JGI IMG/M metagenome (GOLD analysis project Ga0172381, IMG submission 119754) | Leachate microbial communities from a municipal landfill in Southern Ontario, Canada - Leachate well 64-88 metaG | ecosystem: Engineered > Solid waste > Landfill > Unclassified | place... | reverse complement strand
TAATACCGGATACATGCCCTCGCTTTTTTTCAGATGGCCCGAATCAATCAATTGATCGACTATTCGGCAGAGTTTTTCCTCGTCGATATCGACAATTATGCCGTGGACCGAAAGCCGGTCATGTCGGTTTTGGCGGATTTTTTTTAATTGTTTTCCGAGCAGGACATCAACCACGTACTGTTTTCCAAAGCGGTTCTGCAATCTTACCACGGCCGAGAGGATCTTTTTCGCGGCGATCGTGGCATCGAATGCCGCTTCCGGCTCCTTGCCGGCGGTTCCCGCGGTTATTGATGGCGCGTTTGCTCCCGGTTTGCCCAGGCAAATGTCGCAGCTGCCGCAATTATCGGTTTTTAATTCTTCTCCAAAATAACGGAGCAGATATTTTTTGCGGCAGCATTTTAATTCGGCATAAGCCATCACGTCGCGCAGCTTTTCCCTTGAGCGTTCGCGCGTTTCATCATCGGCGATCTGGTCGATGAAAAATTCGTGTTTTCGCGTGTCGGCATAGGTATAAAAAAGCACGCATTCGCTAGTCAGGCCGTCCCGCCCGGCGCGGCCGATTTCCTGGTAGTAGCCTTCCAATGTTTTGGGATAGGTGTAATGCACGACCAACCGGACATCGGGTTTGTCGATACCCATGCCGAAAGCGATCGTGGCGACGATGATGTTGATTTCGTCGCGGATGAATAGATCTTGCGTTGCGGCGCGTTCACGGGCGTTGAGGCCGGCATGGTAGGCGCGCGCCTTGAATTTATGGGCGCGCAAATCGCGCGCAATCGTTTCGGTATCTTTGCGCGAGAAGCAATAAATAATTACCGGTTCGCCGCGGTATTTCTGCAGGATGTTCACTAATTTTGGGAAGGCGAGTTTTTTTTCGATAACGCGCACGTGGAGATTTTTCCGGTTGAAGCTGGAAATAAAAATCCGCGCTTTTTGCAATTGCAGTTGATTGGAGATATCCTGGCGCACCTTTTCGGTGGCGGTGGCGGTCAGCGCGATTAGCGGCACGGACGGGAAAATTTCTTTCAGCCGGCTCAAATGGCGGTAGTCGGGCCGGAAATCATGGCCCCATTCGGAAATGCAATGCGCTTCATCGACCGCGATCAGGCTCAGGGGCAAGGTTTTCAAGAATTCCTGGAAACTATCGAGCGCGAATCTTTCCGGCGCCACGTACAGAATCTTGACTTTGTTGTCTTTGACCCGCGAAAAAATTTCCGCGTTTTGTTTTGGCGTCAGGCTTGAATTTATGAATTCGGCGTTGATTCCGCAGGTTTGCAACGCGTCAACCTGGTCTTTCATCAAGGCGATCAGGGGTGAAATCACCAAAGCCAGCCCGTCTAGTTTTAGCGCCGGCAGCTGGTAGCAAAGCGATTTTCCGCCGCCGGTGGGCATCAAAACAAAACAGTCGTTTCCCGCAACGACATGGTTGACGATTTCTTCCTGCAAAGGCCGGAAATCATCATAGCCGAAATATTGTTTGAGCAGCTTTCTCATCGTTTCAAATTTTGATCAACGAAATATTATTCAATGATTTTATATTGTTCCTTATTCCAGGCCGGGGTGCAAGGCAAAAAAATTTTCATAATACCGTTATAATAATATTTTTCTCCAGGTTCGATGCAGGCCAGATCGCCTTCATCGAGCTGTATATCATTGCCATCAATATTAAGTTTTCCCGATCCGGCGATTACATATACAAACATTTTACTGATTTCATTTACCGCTACGCCTTTGCTTGGGTATCTTCCCGCGATTTCGGCCGTGGCGCAATCGATATCTTTGAATTCCATTGGATATTCAAACGCGATGCAAGTATCCTCGTTTTTGTGATAAATTGCGGCGGATTTTTTAACGATTTTCATGCAAATTGATTTTATTTTTTTGTTTTTTAACGGGTTGAGTCGCGGGAATCAAATTATAGAAGCAATTGTATTGTTCCCCCATAATTTTTACTAGTTTTAGGGCGGATTCTTTGTCTTTCATCAGCGCCATGCAAAAGCCTCCCCCTCCGGCACCCACGAGTTTCGCGCCCAGCGCTCCTGATGCGCGCGCCATTGTTGTGGCTTTGCCGTTTTCCGGATGAGAGACTCCGATCCGGGACAAAAGTTCCTGATTTTCATCCATCAACATGCCTATTATTTTTGCGTTGCCTTGTTTCAGGCCGGTTATGGCCTCATCGACAACATTTTCCGCTTTTCTTAGGATTTCCGCAAATTCATGTTCATTTTTTTCTTTAAAATTTTTGACAATTTGCACCATTCTTAAAGTATCTTTTTTGATACCGGTGTCGATCAATACCAAATGGAGCGGATTTTTGATCACCGGCCGCTCAATGATCGGGCCAAGAAGGCTTTTTTGGAAAATAATCGCGCCGCCATAGGTTGATAAGGTATTGTCGATGCCGGAGGGCGTTCCGTGGAAAATTTTTTCCGCTTCGAAAGCAATTCCATTAATTTTATCGATACCCAATTCAAGCTTAAATTCGGAAACGCAAGCCCGGATTATGGCAACCATTAACGAGGCGCTTGAACCCAGTCCGGAACCGACGGGTATTTCCGATTCTATGATCGAGGTTTTAAAATTACCCGCGCCAAGCGAGTTTTTAATTACTTGAATTGCTTGTTTCGTTTTGTCGTCGGCGCCAAAATTGATTTTCATTGCCGGCGACTTTAAAATTTCAGCCGTGATTTTTTTGGCAATTCCAAAGCCGATGATTTTCGTTCCGTAAACCGAAAAATGCTCGCCTAGAAAAATTGTTTTACCGTGCGCAATACCGATTGCCATGATCTTTGGAATAATTCTAAAATAAATGAGTATCGACTTGTTTTGTGCCTGAGCCAGGCTTGCAAGCAATGATTCTTTTTATACCTTCAAATCCTTTTAGTTTGTCGATGAGCGCACTGCGATTTTTGTTTTCGACGAATATGTGAAGGTTGGGGCCGGCATCTTCGGTAAAATATGCTTCCAGTCCTTGTTCCCGCAATTTATGAATCCCTTTAATAATTTCCAGGGTTTTTGGCTGCCAATATATGAGCGCCGGGGATGAAGTCATCATTATCGCTTGCAATTCCAGCGCTTCCGCTTCGATTATTTCACCGAAACGGCGGAAATCACGGTTAGCCAGATTTTTTTTAATTACTCGTATTTTATTTTCGATATTTTCCAATCTTGGTGCGAAAAATCGGCTGGCGCTTGCCAGTGTTTGTCCCGCGGTTGAGGATACCGCCTTCTCTTCGTCGCTGATAATTGCGACGATATCTATGATATCCCAGTAATCGGCCGGATGAAGCGATTCGGCAAATGATGTTTCGCTGGTGTCTCCTTTATGCCACTCGACAAATCCGTCCGGGATGGAACGGCAGGCAGATCCGGAACCCTGCCGGGCAATAATTGAAAGTTCTTTTTCGTTCAAATTCATTCCAAGCGCGCCGCAGGCCGCGACCGTTAATGCGGCAAATCCCGAGGCGGACGAAGCGATCCCGGAAGCCGCCGGGAAATTGTTGCTGGTGGCAACTTTAGCTCTTAAACCGGTTTTCGCGATTTTTCTTATCAGGTCGAGGTGTTTAATGATCCGGCCGGCTTGTTTTGACTTGGCTTCGCCGTTAAAAATGATTTCGTCGCTAATGTATTTTTCATCAAAATCAACGGTTGTTGTGGTAAACAAGCCGTCGAGGTTCATTGAAATGCTGGAATTTTGCGGCAACCTTAAAATTTCATCGGTTTTCCCCCAATATTTAATGAGCGCGATATTTGCCGGGGCTTTTGCGGTTGCTTTCATTGGTTTGTTGCTGCTAAAAAATAATTGCCGCGGCGCGGCAACGTAATTATTGTTCGACTTTGGCGCCTGCGGCATTGGCGTCGATTTTGATGATCTCGCCACCAGCTTTTTTAATGGCTTTTTCAACGTTTTGCCTTTTCTCCTCGGGGGCGATGGCGATAATACAATCCCCTCCTCCTGCGCCGGATAACTTTGCTCCCCATGCACCCGCATCGATCGCCGCGTAAATCATATCCGATAATTTTTTCGTGCTCACGCCCAATGATTTCAAATAGCCCTGGTTGAAATTCATCAGATCGCCCAAAGTTTGCCAATCCCGGGTTAGCAAGGCAATTTTGCCTAATTCTACAATTCTGGCGATTTGGTCATAGATGCCGTTGATGACATCGGGATAAACCGCGGCCTTTTTGCCGACTTGATTGATCAGCGTGGTTGTGTCGTCCTTGGTCCCGCTATAGGCAACGATCAAGGGCAATGAATCAGCATCGATCGGCTCGATTGTCGTGCCGCCGACGGTAAAATACAGTGTTCCTCCGTAAATCGCCGCGGCCGCGTCAAAACCCGATCCTTTTCCCTGGATATCCAAAATTGTTTTGTGCGAAAGCTCAAATAATTCCCGATTATCAAGTTTTACGTTAAACAGTTCGGACAGGGATTTTATCACGCAAACAATCGCCGCCGAAGACGACCCCAGGCCCAGCTTTGGAGAAAATTCGGAAACTGATTCCAATTTAACTCCTCCGCTGACAGGATATTTTTCAAAAAAATTCGCGGCGGCGCCTTCGATGAACTTTGCTTCTTTCGGGATGATGCCTTTTTTAAGATCAAACAACGGTTTTTCGTAATCGCCAAGCTTTAGGTCTTTTGCTCTGATCTTTAATGCCGGTTTGCTTATTTTTTCCGCGCTGACCATTATCCGTTTTCCCACGGCGGTTACCAAACAGGGGCGACCGTAGACCACGGCGTGTTCACCCAATAGCATTAATTTTCCCGGCGCAGACACCGTGGCTTTATCTTTCATATTATAAATTGGCATGTTCCTTTCGATTTAATGGCTTAAATCGATTATGGTGCCGACGTTTTTCCCTTCAAGCGCGTTTTTTAAATTTTTAAAATGGATTATTTGAACGATCGCGCCATTTTTCGCCGCGGAAATAAGTTCAATGTATTTTTGTTTGATTCCGCCGGTAACATCGGTGGTTGCCGGATTATTGAACAGATATTGGTCGATTTTTTCAAAATTACTTTTTCCGATATTCCTGATCAATTCAGCCCCCTTATTGATTTTTGGATCGGCGGTATAGATTCCGTCGACATCGCTGATCTCGATGATTTTCTTTATTCCGAGGTGCTTAGCCAAGTAAGGCGCGATTTGGTCGCTTGAAAGTATTGCCGACCCCCAGGAATTATCGAAGGCAGGGACGCCGTAGGAAACAGGCACCAATTTCAGCCTAATCAACCCCGCGATTGCTTCAGTTTCCATTTTTACCAGCCTTCCCCGTTCCAGCACGGCGTGGCTTGACGCTTGGGCAGGGAATGCCGGAATGCCTTTTTTAATCAAAGCCGCGCAAATAAGGCAATCCAATTCGTTTTGCATTTTTTGCGTTTTCGCAAAAGCCAATAGCTGGGCGTTGCTGATGACGCTTTTATCGATGCCGGTTTTTTTTGCCAATGGGTGGCCATATGAACCCGCGCCGTGTATCAGTATATATGGCGCCTTGTAGTTCTTAAGTTCATCGGCGATCGTCCGCAAATGCAGCCAATTCATGATCGGCTTGCCGAATTTTTGGTCAGTGATCACCGAGCCCGCAATTTTAATTATTATTGGTTCCATGTTCATTTGGGCGGCACCTTGCCGCGATATTATTTGCCGAACCGGCGTTGCCGCTGGCGGTATTCGGCTAATATTCCGTCAAAATCATCAGGATTGAAATCCGGAAGGTATTTTTTGATGAAAAAAAGTTCCGCGTAGGTTGCTTGCCAGGCCAGGAATCCCGACAGCCGCTGTTCGCCGCCGGTGCGGATGATCAGGTCGATGTCTGAAAGCCAAAGGCTGTCGGATACGGTTTTTTCCGTAACATCGCCGGGCTTTATCCCGCTTGCCATTATTTTTTTTATTCCTTCGACGATTTCATCGCGGCCGCCATAGCTTAAGGCCATATTGAAAATCATCCCGGAATTTTTGGCACTTTTTTCCTCGATTTCCTTGATTTTGTTTTGGAGCGGAATCGGCAATCTCCATTTCTGCCCGATGACGCGAATTCGGACGTCTTTTCCTTCGAATTGGGAAGAAAATTCACTCAGCCAATTTTCAAAAAGGCGCATCAGGTAGTCGATTTCTTCTTTGGATCGATTCCAATTTTCAGTCGAAAAAGCCCACGCCGTAAATTCTTCAATGCCGCGATCGTGGGCGGTTTTAATGATTTTTTCCCCGGCTTCGAAGCCTTTCCTGTGGCCTTCGAGCGATGGCAGTCCGTGTTCATCGGCCCAGCGGCGGTTTCCGTCCGCGATCAAACCTACGTGGCGGGGCAATAATTGTTCGTTTTGCATTTAAGTCAGTTCTTTTTAATCAAATAATCACCGTCGATATTAAAGCTGCCCGGGATTAGCCAAGAAAAGCTGAATCCGGCCGCATATACGCCAGTTTTGGCAAATTTACCCAAACCAATCCTCAAGCCAAAAAAGCGCTCCACTTCTTTTTTGTATTGTAGGAAATCTGGGAAATTTTTCAAGAGAAACCCCGTTTGGGTGAGATTCCAGATTACTCCGCCGCCTGACCAGGGTTTGGTGAGCCCGGACGCATCGCCGCAGAGCGTGATCCGTTCATTTTTAGGGATTATGAGTCCTTGCGGAATGATCGCGGATTTTATCCGCACAAGATTGAGTTTTTTGGCGACGATAAATTCATTGAACAATTTTGGCGCGGTTTTTGGTTTTTCCATTATCCCCCATTCGATATCCTGTCCGCGCGGAATTCTCCACAAAAACCCGTTTTTTGTCGCCCAAGTTTCGACAAATCCGCTTTTATCCGTTTTTTCTTCGAATCCTTGTATACCCAGCATAAAATCGGGATTTTTCAGGCCGAGGTATTCCCGAGTTGGCGATAAGGCGCCATCGCAACCAATGATCCGGTCGTATTCGTTGGCTATTTGTTCCAGCTCATTTTGGGTGATTGTTTCGCCGGTAATAATCTTAACGCCCGATTCGATTGCCAGTTTTGCCATCAGCCGGTCAAGCTGCGCGTGTTCAATCACGAAAAACGCCTGGCGGAATTTCAATTTTATTGATTTTTTGGGGAAATTGATGATCGCGCTGTTTATCCGGTTGGTTGCCAGCCGCCCTGATTCCGGGATGAAATCAATAATGCGGCTTGAAAACAAGCCCGAACAGCATTCTTTGCCGATGGTCTTTTTGCGTTCAAAAACCGTAACAGCATTATTTTTTCGGGCGAGATTTTTGGCCAAATACAATCCGCATATCCCGCCGCCAATAATCGCGACTTTCATATTGCCATCTTACATTAAGCGACCGTTTTTGACAAAAATCAAGTTTGTTGCTATTATTTGAACGTTGAAAGAATTTAAATTCAAGGTGTTTCCAGAAGGCTAATTTCTCAAAAATAGAGCATAGACATCTGGAAACCAATACAAAAACAATGGCAAAGACTAAAAATACCGGCGGTACGCATTTGGGCCGCGATCCGCGGCCGAAATACCTTGGCGTCAAGGTATATGACGGCGAGCCGGTTAAGATCGGCAGTATTATTGTGCGCCAGCGCGGCACTTCGATCATCGCCGGCAAGAACGTTAAGACTGGCCGCGACAACACTCTTTATTCTATCGCGGCGGGCGTGGTGAAATACCGCGAAACCCGCAAGAAATGCTTCAATGGCACGCAAAGACTGGCCAAAGTGGCGGAAGTGATCGCAAAATAACCGATATACGATAGAAACACAATTAAAACAAAGTTGAAATAAATTGTAAAAAATGCTCCAAGTGGAGCATTTTTTTGCATTAACAATTATGTTTCAATTGTATTTCTATTGTATTTCTATTGTATTTCTATTCTATTTCAATTGTGTTTCTATTTGTTTCTCTCTATCCCCGCTTTGACGAATTCGCGAAACATCGGGTGGGGCTTGCCGGGCCGCGATTTAAATTCGGGATGGAACTGCGAAGCCATGAAAAACGGATGGTTTTCCAATTCGATGATTTCGGCCAAGTTCTTTTGAGGATTAACGCCGGAGATCACCAATCCCTTGTTTTCCAATAATTGGCGGTATTCGTTGTTTAATTCATAGCGATGGCGGTGGCGTTCGGAAATCATTGTTGCGCCGCCATAAGTTTTTTGCGCCTTAGTCCCGTTTTTAAGATCGCAATCATAAGCGCCCAGTCGCATTGTGGCGCCCATTTTTTTAGTTTTAACCAGATCGTGCTGTTCGGGCATCAGATCGATTACCGGTTGCTTGGTTTTGGGATCGAATTCCGTCGATGTCGCTTGTTTCAATCCGCACACGTGGCGCGCGAATTCAATGGTTGCCAGCTGCATTCCCAAACACAGTCCCAGAAATGGTATTTTGTTAACGCGGCAGTATTCGATAGCGCGGATTTTGCCTTCGACGCCGCGGCTGCCGAATCCTCCCGGAATAATGATCCCGTCATATTGATCCAGTTCTTTGAGGGTAGAAGCATTTTTTTCGTAGCTTTCCGAAGTGAGCCAGGTAATCTCTGGTTTCCGGCCGTAAAACCAGGCGGCGTGTTTTATCGATTCGATAACCGAAATATACGAATCCATAAGGGTGAATTTTCCCGATTCGAAATATTTGCCCACGATGCCGATTTTCACCGGTTTTGACGCCGCGCGCATACTATCCACGAATTTTTCCCAATCGGATAAATCGCGCTTTTTGGATTTCATTTTAAATTTCGCCAAAATCCGTTCGCCCAGGTGTTCGTTGGCGTAATCCAACGGGACTTGGTAGATCGACTCCGCGTCGGGCGCGGAAATCACGTCCTTTGGGTCGATATTGCAAAAAATGGAAATTTTTTGCTTGCGCGGCTCGTCGATCGGCTGGGCGGCGCGTCCGATGATGAAATCCGGCTGGATGCCGGCGGCATTAAGTTGTTTTGCCGCGGTTTGGATGGGCTTGGTTTTCATCTCGCCCACCATTTCCGGGATCGGCAGGTATCCCACCATTAGGACCAGCACATTTTTGGGATTCTTGAGTTTGAGCATCCGCGCGGCTTCCAAAAAGAGCATATTTTGGTATTCGCCCACGGTTCCGCCGATTTCGATCAACACGAAATCGGCTTTGGCGGCTTTGGCGGCGTTATTGATGCGCCGGATCACTTCATTGGGAATATCGGGAACGACTTCAACGCACTTGCCATTGTATTCCAGATTCCGTTCGCGTTGGATTACCGACAGATAGACTTTGCCGGTCGTCGCATAATTGTCGCCGCTGAGGTTCTCATCCAAAAAACGTTCATAGTTGCCCACATCCTGGTCGCATTCGGTGCCGTCGTCGGTAACAAAAACTTCGCCATGCTCGATCGGATTCATCGTTCCGGCGTCAACGTTGATATACGGGTCGAATTTAACCGCAGTCACTTTGAAGCCTTTGCTTTTTAATATTTTGCCGATGGACGCGGTCGTGATTCCCTTGCCGATAGACGACATTACGCCGCCAGTGACAAAAATGTATTTGACCATGAATTTAATGACAAAATCCAAATGACAAATTTCAAAAAATTAAATACAAAATACAAATTTGAAGTTACAAATTTTTGAGTATTCGTATTATTGTTTTTTTGACATTTGAGCTTTGGATTTTGGAATTTTTTTAGCAGAAGCCCCGCCTTTGGAGCGGGGTCTTAAAACTATCGTCATTCTGCGACGATTATGACTTTTATCTCGGCTTCAAGGTTGTGGGGAAAATTAAGCTTTACCGGGTGTTCCCCGATTTCTTTGAGCGGTTCTTTGAGCGCGACTTGCTTTTTATCGATTTCAAAACCGTTTTCTTTCAGTTTTTCCGCGATCTTTTGCGCGGTAATTGATTCAAAAAGCTGTTTTTTGTCGCCGACGCTGACAGTAATCGTCACTTCCTGTCCGTCGATTCGAGATGCTTGCGCCTGGATCTCGGCCAATTCTTTTTCGGTGATTTTGGCCGCAATCTCGCGCTGCGTTTCCGCCCAAACGAGGGCGTTTTTGGTTGCCAATTGCACGAGCTTCTTTGGCAAAAGCGAATTTTTCGCGAATCCGTCCGCAACTTCTTTCACTTCGAATTTTTTTCCTAATTTTTCAATATCCTTGAGTAAAATTACTTTCATGGCGGGATCATGTAACCATTTAATCATTAAATCATTGTTGGAATCCGTAAATGATCGAATGTTAATGTGATTAAATGTTTATATGTTTTATATGATTTAATGATTTATCTTACCTTAATTCCTTGACGATTTCAATAGCTTTGTCCAACTGGGGGTCTTTTCCGTTTTCGTCATCATCGGCGGTTTTTTCAATTTCGACGTCCGGCGCGAGCCCGATTTCAGAAATTTGTTCGCCATTCGGAGTCAGCCATTTCGCGATCGTTACTTTTAGAGACGATCCGTCGCCGAAAGGCATGAGTTGCTGGACCGATCCTTTGCCAAATGATTTTTCCCCGACCAATTTTATTTGCCGGTTATCCCGCAATGCTCCGGCTAAAATTTCGGACGCGGACGCGGAGCCTTCGTTGATAAGAACCACAGTCGGATACTTGGCTAGCAGTGACGGACCTTCGGAAAGATAGTCGGCGTTTTCGAGCGCGTTACTGGAACTTTCATGCGTTACCACCGCGCCTTTTTTCAAAAACCAACCGGCGATATCCTGCGCCACCGATAGATACCCTCCCGGATTGTTGCGGACATCCAAAATAATGCGTTTCGCCGGACTGCCGACGATATCGACCGCGGCCGCTTTAAAATCATTGCTGGCTTTTTCCGTAAATTGGTAAAGCTGGATATAGGCGATATCGTTGTTTTTTATTTCCCATTTGAGCGATGGCACATTGATCACCGCCCGCGTGATTTTTATATCCTTGGTCTCTTTCCAATCTTCGCGGTAGATCGTCAGCGTAACATCGGTTCCTTTGGGGCCGCGGATCAGATCAACCGCCTCATCGGCAGTCATGTTGGCGGTTGATTTCCCGTCAATCTTGATGATAATATCTCCGGCGCGGAAACCTGCTTTCTTCGCGGGTGAATTTTCCAGAGGGGTAATTACCTGCAATTGGTTGTGCTTGGTGCCGATTTCCATTCCGACTCCCTCAAACGACCCGGCCGTGTCTTCCATGAATTTTTTGGTGTCGCCCGGATCAAAAAATGACGTATAAGGATCTCCCACCGCATCCACCATTCCGGATATCGCGCCGTAGATCATTTTTTGGTGGTCGATTTTGCTTTTATCGACAAAATTTTGTTCCAGCGAATGCCAGGTTTCCCAAAAAAGCGTAAGATCGGCGTCTTCCGGAGGCAAGGCGGGGCAATTTGATTTCCCTGCCCAAATACCCACCGCAAAACTGCCCAAAATCGCCAAAAAAACCGCGAACATTTCCAGCCTTTTGGTGTTCTTTTCTTTCTCTTTGGTTAAAAAATCAAAATATTTCATATCTAAACGGTCAAGTTTACATTTTTTCCAATAGTTCCAATTTACACCAATACGGATAAATACTCAATCCCCGACATCCAATC